>Ga0214163_1000547_pt1 | contig 17128 bp, 15 predicted proteins | sample LakMenepilimnion_2_FD_153001 | JGI IMG/M metagenome (GOLD analysis project Ga0214163, IMG submission 153001) | Freshwater microbial communities from Lake Mendota, WI - Practice 15JUN2010 epilimnion v4 | ecosystem: Environmental > Aquatic > Freshwater > Lake > Epilimnion/Euphotic zone | place... | reverse complement strand
TCACCCTGCAAAGCCAGGGCAGCGCTATCGAGCCTCGAAATAGAAAGCGGCGCTGAGCTTTTGTTTTTGGCCGACAGCTTGAACTCCCAGACCGCCTGGTTCGAGAGCTGAATTGCCTGCCAGTCGAATTGCAAGCCCTGGGTCTCTGCGGTGGCAGATGCAGATGATCCCGCGCAATTGAGGCGAACCGAAGTAGTCAGGTCGACTTCTTGGCCGGCTAAAGCGGCTCTGAAAGGTATCGCGCTGCTGATCGAATCTGAGCCGAGCAGAAGACTGAGAAAGGGCGAAGAATCAGCCGAGGCCTGGAGTCGAAACTTCATCGCAAAGACACCCTTTCGTTCATAACATCATACATTAGGTTGATTTGGCAGAGAAAAGTGATGTTCGAGAGGTCAATATTTGGGCTAATGGTATGATGAAAAGCATTAATCGCTACTCTCTCTAGCATGTAGTTATTGACGATGCCAACTCGAAGGAGCAAATTTTGACTGCAGAAGCACCCAAGTTGCGAGCGGCGGTGGTTGGTCTCGGCATGGGAACAGCGCACATGAAGGCCTTCCATCAGAACCCGCAAACCGTTCTCGCCGCAATTGCCGGTAAAGAAGTCGACCGCTTGGCCGTTCTAGCCAAAGAGTTCAACGTTGAGAAGACAGCCGCCGACTGGCAAGAGCTGGTTGATGATCCAACCATCGACATCATCAGCATCGCCACACCAAACGCTCTGCACCACCCGATTGCTGTCGCCGCGCTCAAGGCCGGCAAGCACGTCTTCTGCGAAAAGCCTCTGGCGATAACCGCCGAGCAGGCCGAAGACATGGTGGCAACGGCCAAGGCCAACAATCGCATTCTCGAAGTTGCGTTCAACTACCGTCGCCGAGAAGACATTGGCATGGCCAGAGAGTTGGTTGCCTCAGGCAAGCTCGGTCGCGTCTACCACTCGAGAATCAGCTGGAAGAGACGCGCCGGCATTCCTGGTCTGACCTCTTGGTTCACTTCGGCCAGCTTGGCCGGTGGCGGTGCCGCCATCGACCTTGGCCCACACATCATCGACTCGCTCTTGTACATGTTGGGTGAGCCACGAGTGGTCGCGGTCAGTGCGGTCACCTACGGCGAACTCGGCCGAGCCGGCTACGGCGCCATGGATAACTCCAACTACACGCAGGGCAGCACCGGTGAGTTTCAGGTCGAAGACCTTTGCAGCGCACTCTTGAGACTCGATAACGGATCATCCGTGGCATTGGAAATCACCTGGGCTGGGCACACGGTCGACGACGAAGACATTTCGTTCGAACTGTTGGGTGTCGATTCGGGGCTGAGAATTTTCATTCCGAGGTATGCAACCGAGAACACGTTGAGTCTTTTCGGTGACGAAAATGGCGAGCACTACACTCGCACACCAAAGGTCTCATCTACGGGCGAGGGTCACCTTGCCGTCATCAACGAATTCATCGAACACGTCGCGTCGGGAGATTTCGCCTCGCACGCCGGTGATTACGCGCTGCACCGCACGGGGATAATTGACGCAATGTACAGATCGGCCAAAGCCGGGAAAGAGGTAACTCTCTAATGACACTCAGGGTCACAATCTGGAACGAAAACATCCATGAGCAGCAAACCGACTCTGTGCCCGCGAAGATTTACCCGAATGGAATGCACGGGGCAATCAAGACCCTGCTCGAGAACGAACTGGGCAGCGCTGTCGAAGTGGCAACCGCGACGCTAGATGAGCCTGAACACGGCCTAACCAAAGAGGTTCTCGACCGAACCGATGTGCTGATGTGGTGGGGTCATGAGGCGCACCCGAAGGTTAGCGACGAGGTTGTGCAGCGCGTTTACGACGCAGTCTTAGGCGGCATGGGCTTGATTGTCTTGCACTCCGCGCACTACTCGAAGATATTCAAGAAGCTAATGGGCACAACCTGCTCGCTCAGATGGCGCAGCTCAAAAGATCGCGAACTGGTCTGGAACGTCAACCCATCGCACCCGATCACGCAGGGTGTTCCCGACCCGATTGTCATTCCGTTGCAAGAGATGTACGGCGAGTTCTTCGACATTCCTACACCGGATGAGCTCATCTTCATCTCGAGCTTTACCGGCGGCGAAGTTTTCAGATCAGGCGCAACCTGGCGACGCGGGCTTGGCAAGGTGTTCTACTTCTCACCCGGCGACCAGGATTATCCGGTCTATCACCAGAAAGAAATTGGAAAAGTTTTAGCAAACGGTGTGGTGTGGGCGAAGCCTGTTGTTCGCACCGAACCTATCGATGCAACTTTCCACCCGGATGGCTGGATCGAAAAGAACTAACGGCTTAGGCCAACCTGCAGACCTCGCATGATGTACTTCGATGCGAAGGCGAGCAGCAAGAGCGGCACCAATGCCGTGATGAAGAGACCGGCCGAAGTGAGCGGTTGATCTGTCACGAACCTCTTGCCGATAGATGCGAGCGTTGGGGTTAGCAACCTCATCTGCGCGTCTGGAATCAGAATCAGGGCAAAGATCAGTTCGTTCCAGGTGCCGAGAAACTGCAAGACCGCTAGTGTGGCAATTCCCGAGGCACCCATCGGGCGAATGATTGACCAAAGCGTTCTAAAGAAGCCAGCGCCGTCGACCTTTGCCGCATCGAGAATCTCTTCGGGTATCGCTCTAAAGGTCAGGGTTAGGAAGAATATTGCAAAAGGTAATCCGGTTGCCAGATAAACCAATATCAATCCCGCGTAGTCGCCAACGATTCCGAGTCGAGCAAGCACCAGGTAGATGGGAATGATGAGCACCGGACCTGGAATCAACATGACAGATACGAATGTTGCCGTGAAGAATTTGCTGCCGAACACCGGCAGCTTGGCCAAGGCGTATCCCGCAAGAGTTGCGAAAATGAGAATCAGGCTCACGGCACTCAGCGAAACGAAAAGGCTGTTTAGAAATGCTCGGCCAACGCCATACTCATCCCAGAGTTCTATGTAATTCGATATTGTCCATTCGGCGGGTAGACCAAACGGGTCTCGTTTGTAGTCGACGTTACTTCTGAGCGAAGTAATGACCACGAAGAATAACGGGTAAATAATGGTGGCAGCCAAGGCGCACATTGCGATGAAAATCGGCCAGCGACCGCGGGTGTTCAACTGAGAGCTAATCGAATCTGACACGTTAGTCCTCCTTCTGCAACCTGAATACGCGGTTCTGAATCAGAGTGAGCAGACCGATGAACATAAACAAAACCACAGCCAGAGCCGCTCCAGAACCTAGGTTGTTGCTCGAGAAGGCCCTTAGGTAGACCAAGAAGTCGATGGTGGTTGTCTCGTAGCCAGGCCCACCCGCTGTCATTACGAAGACGAACCCAAATAGAGACGCAAAGGTGTAGAGAATGTTGATGATGAAAACGAATCCGAGAACTTTTCTGATGTTTGGCAGAGTGATCGACCAGAGTCTGCGCCACCATCCCGCGCCATCAATGGCCGCAGCTTCGAATACCGCCGGGTTGATCGATGTAAGACCGGCCAGCAGCAAGAGCGACTGGTAGCCGAAACCCGACCAAACCAGGGCCAAGATGATGATGAGAATGCTGTAGTTCGCGTTGATAAAGAACTGGATTGGCTCAACACCGAATAGGCCGAGAAATTGGTTCACGGCTCCGTCGTAGCCAAAAGCGTTTCTAAAGATCAGACCGATGACGGCAACCGAAAGAACGTTTGGAAGAAAGAAGATAACTCTAAAAAACTTCCAACCCCTGAAGCGCTCGAAAAGCAGAATTGCGGTGACCAGCGCCGCAAAGATAACCAGGGGAACCGAAATGATGAACTTGAAGTTGTTCAGAAAAACTTGGTGAACGATTGGGTCAACGAAGATGTCGGTGTAGTTCTTGAACCATATCCAATCGAATGTGAGTCCGTTTGTTTTTGTGAATGAAATGTATAGAGCGAACATAATCGGAAAAGCCATGAAACCGGCGACTATAAAGAAGGCCGGCAGAACCGCCAGCGTGCCGATTAGCTTGGACTGTCGCATCATTCACTTCCTTGTGAATAGTGAGCCTGAAGGCTGGGAAACAATGTCTCCCAGCCTTCAGTCTTGATTCACAAATTTACTACTTATTTATTTCTTGCTCATAGGAGGCTTTCAATTGCGCCACCGCATCTGCCGGCGTTATGGCACCACTGAAGACTCCAGCATTCATTCTGTAGAACAGGTCGATTGTTGCCTGAGGCATCACGCTGTCGAAAGCGAAGGTGATTCCGTCAGTTGACTGTGCCAACTGCTCGAACTGCTCCTTTAGACGTGGGTTCTGAATCTTAGACGGGTCACCGTCTTTGTGGTTTGAACCCTGAGTCTGGTAGATCTCAACGAAGCGGTCTTGGTGCTCAGGGCGAGCGATGAACTTCAAGAACTCAGCTGCGAGCTCCTTGTTCTTGCTTGCCTTGGTGATTGATAGGGCGATCTCAGGACCACCTGAACCAATCTTTGAGTACTTTGCGCCTTCAAGAGTTGGAATGAAGAATGACGACACTGGTCCATCTGCACCAAATGCTTCGGTCATTCCGTTGTTCTCCCAGCTACCAACTAGGTAGTAACCTGCTTCACCAGCAACGAAGCCCTGGCCACCGGCAGAAACCTGTGCAGCGTCTGGGTTGTTAACTGTGCTTGCTCCCCAGTCTGCGAATGCCTGGTAGGCCTTCAACATCGCTGGGTCGTCAACTGCAACCTTGCCGCTGTACATGTCGGTGAATGCAGTCTGACCTAGCTCGCCACCAACCATGTTCGAAATGAACCATGCGCCAGGGTAGCCTTCCAAGTTTCCGGTGTAGAAACCGTTCTTGTCGGTCTTGTCAGCAATCTGCTGTGCGTTCGCTACAAGAGCTTCCCAAGTAGCAGGCTTAACTGTTGGGTCAATGCCAGCTTCCTTTAGAACATCTGCGTTCTGGAAAACAACAAATAGGTTTCCAGCACCGTATGTCATGCCAAGTAGTCGCCCGTCAGAGGCGAATCCTTCGCGGTTAACATACTGACCCGCCATTGAGTCGAGCATGTCTTTTGGTAGCAGAGGGTCAAGGTCTTCGAAGAAGTCAGCGAACGAAGTGGTTGGTCCACCTGCATACTGAACACGAATGTCAGGACCAGTGCCAGCAATTGCTGCAGCTTGGAACGCAGCAGCGTTAGACGAGATGTCGCCACCCTGCTGAACGATTGTTACGGTAACGCCAGGATTTGCTTCCTCGAATTCCACACCCATCTGGTTTAGGAATGCTTTGTCGGCGTATGGATCATCCGACGGGTCTTTTCCTAGAATTCCTGTGTCCCAGATGACCAGGTCACCCGTAGGTGCTGCCGGGGCACAAGCTACAAGGCTGCCGGTGGTCAGCGCCAATGCCGCCATCACTCCAGCCCATTTACTTACTTTCATTAGCTTTCCTTTCATGGAGGTTTTTTGAACCACACGTGAAAACCGAAGGCCAACACGTGCTTTGTGAGGTAGGCAATCAATCCCTAAATTTGCCCGCCACACTTTTTACATCCTTGACTACATCGCCATTACATCATACGAACAGACCTAAATTGGGTGCCATTTGATGAAAAAAAGTCAAGAAACTATAACGATTTGCCATAAAGGTATGACGAATTGATGTATTCTCTCAGAATAGTCTTATCAAGCTTTTTCTAACTCGGGCTCTGAATGGGAGGCACAAATGAGAATCGATTCGGTCGAGTTCTTCTATGCGGCTATGCCCGAAGTGACCCTCGAGGCCGACGGAAGCCAGGATGCCCTTCTGGTCAGGGTTACCGGCGATGACGGCAGCGTCGGCTGGGGTGAGTGCGAGGCTTCACCGCTCACATCTATAGCGGCGTTCGTAACACCGAGATCGCACGGGGTTTGCCAGCCGGTCTCTGCGAGCGTTATCGGCGAGCGGGTAAGCGACCCCAGAGACATTTTGGGCCTAAGCCAATTGGTTGCCAGAAACAGCATGGACCTTCTGCAGGCCGCCCACACCTGGTCGGGTGTTGAGATTGCTCTCTGGGATCTTCTCGGCCGCAAGCTAGAACAGCCGGTTTGGAAACTGCTCGGCTACCAGAAGAATTTCGCCAAGGTTCCATACGCCTCGATGCTCATGGGCGATACACCGCAGTCAACTCTCGAGCGCGCTCGCGATGCAAGGGCAAAAGGTTTTAGAGCGGTCAAGTTCGGCTGGGGAAACTACGGCACCGCAGATGTTCTAGACGATGCAGATCACGTTGCCGCTGCGCGCGAAGGACTCGGCTCAGATGCCGATCTGCTAATCGACGCGGGGCAAATCTGGGGAGACAATGTTGAAATCGCAATCGCGAGAATTCCGGCATTGCAAAAAGCTGGCGCGACGTGGCTCGAAGAGCCTTTCTTTGCACACGCTTTCAAGGCCTATTCAGAACTAGCCAAGGTTTCGGGCAGCGTCGGTCTTGCCGGCGGCGAAGGCGCGCACACCGAACATATGGCGATGAATCTGATCGACTTCGGTTCGGTGAAATTCATTCAGGTTGACTCGGCACGCATCGGCGGCATCGGCCCATCGAAGATTGTTGCCGAGCACGCTGTTCGCAACGACGTCACTTTCGTGAACCACACATTCACCTCTCACCTTGCGCTCTCGGCTTCAATGCAAGCTTTCGTTGGTCTCGAGAATCACAAGATTTGCGAGTATCCGGTTGAACCAAAGTCGGTTGCCTGGGATCTCTCGGTTGAGCACATCGAGGTTGATGCCAACGGAGAAATTTTGGCACCGGATGCTCCTGGCCTAGGAATTCAGGTCGACGAGCAATCACTTCGCCCGTACCTTCGAGAAGTCGAGATCAAGATCGATGGCCAGCTTGCCTATGAGAGCACTGCCCTCGATACAGCGACTAGGGTAGGACATTAGCGCCCAACAATCCGAGGTGAAGATGGACAATACCTTTGAACCCCTGAGTGGTTCTCGGTCATCTATCCGTGGACTGCAAAAGACAGTCATCGAGGGCATCGGCAGAACCATAATCGGCGGCAAGATTTTGCCGGGCGAGTTTTTGCCGACCGAACCCGAGCTTGGCGCCAACTACAACGTGAGCCGCACCTCGGTTCGCGAGGCCATGCGCGTGCTGTCGGCCAAGGGCCTGATTGAGATTCGCCAGAAGGTCGGCACTCGCGTGCAAGAGCCAGAGCACTGGAACATTTTCGATTCAGACATTCTCAGATGGCATCACGAAGAGGGTCGCGGCGATGCCGTGATGCTCGACCTGATTGAGCTTCGTCAGATTCTCGAGCCAGCCGCTGCAAAGTTGGCAGCGAACAGAGCAAACATGGATCAGCACCGCAGTTTGAAGGCTGCCATTCAGACCATGCAAGACCAACTCGACAGCCCCGAAGATTTCGCGCGAGCCGATCTTGATTTTCACCTTGCGGTTTATGAAGCAAGTCAGAACTCTTTCTTGCTGCAGTTTGGTTCGGTCGTGAGCGACTACCTGCGACGAGTTTTCATGATTCAGCAGCAGGCCGTTCGAGGGCGAGAAGCGTTAGAGCTCGATGTGCAATTGCACAACGAAGTTTATGAAGCGATAAATCGCGGAGATGGCCAGTTGGCTGCTGACGCGATGTTGACGGTTGTTTTGGAGGGAAAAAATTCGCTCATCGAGGCTCTAAAGTCTGGTGCGAATTCAAACGACCTAAACCGTCGAGGTGAGTGATGGCAACATCGGTGACTCTTCTCGTCGGTGATTCGCAGTTAGAAATCATTCCGCAAGAAGGCGCCGTGTTGGCCGACTTTCAAATCAACGGGATGAGTTTCTTGGCGCAGACTCCCTGGTCGGCAACCGTTAAACCTTCGCCACTGCCTGCTGCCGATGAACGCGCTTGGGTTGAAAACTGGCGCGGCGGTTGGCAGCTCTGCGCACCAAACACCGGATCAGCAACCGAGCAATCTGCAGAACCGGCATTTCACGGCGCAGCTTCGCAGGCCAACTGGGCGATCACCGAAGTGAACCCAGACAGCCTGACTTTGAACTGGATCGACAGCCGAGGCGAAATCGAATTGTCTCGCAGATGGAGTGTTTCAGCCGGGGTGGTCACTGCAGATAGCACAGCAACAAACCACTCGGCGAATCGCAAGGCGGTTGGTTTCGCAGAGCACCTAATTTTGGGCTCAGACTTTTTGCAACCCCTCAGGCACGGAGCCGTCGCGAATCTGAGTTTTTGCCCGACTTCTACCATCGTCGAACTCGACTATTCGGGCGCACCTCTCGAAGGCAAAGGCCAGCCATCCGTGCCGGCCTTGGAGTTCAGCGAGCTATCGGTTGCCCAGCCGGCCAAGGTCTTCGCGCTTTCGAGCCCGAAAAACAAGAGCATTTCGGTTGAAGTTGCGGGCTGGGTGGCAAGGATTGACTGGGAGGGGTTAGACCACGCGCTGATTTGGCAGGAGTTTGCCACTTCAACCGAGGCACCTTGGAACAGTCAGGTCTATGCCCTTGGCATCGAGCCAACCAATGTTGCGCACGGGCTTGGAGCAAACGATTCGGTCGGCCCGTTCTTAGCTGCGGGTGAAACTATTTCATGGACAACCTCGTTGCAGTTTTTTAGAAAGGTAGATGAGTCACTTGAACCAGCAGCTTAGAACTCTTGTCACGGGAGTCGCCAGTGGGATCGGACGCAGCGTTGCAGAATCACTTCGCAATCGGGGCGACGCAGTTTTTGGTGTCGACTATCAGGCGGGTGACGGCTGGTTGCAGGCAGATCTATCGGTGCCTTCAGAACGCGAACGTGTGGTTAAGTCTGCGCTTGATGAGCTCGGCGCAATTGATGTGCTCGTGAATGTTGCGGGTATCTATCGCTCAACTCCTTTCGGTGATTCATCGTTGAAAGATTGGCAATCGGTTTGGGCTGTGAATCTCGAGGCGCCGATTGACCTGATGTCGCAGGTGTTTGACTCTATGAAGTCGCAGGGTTTCGGTCGCGTTGTTAACATCACCAGCGTGCACGCCAAGGTTTCAAGACAAGATGCGCTGGCCTATGACGTTGGCAAGGCCGGGGTCGAAGCGGCAACACGATCTTTTGCTTTGGCCGGTGCAGAGTTTGGAATTCTGGCAAATGCGGTTGCTCCTGGTTTTGTGCGAACCCAGATGAGCCTGCTTGAAAACGGCATCGACGAGGCAGACACTGAAGAGTTTCGCAAGCAATATGTAGAAACCGGAAGGCTTCCGCTCAGACGGGCATCGAAGCCCGAAGAGATTGCCGAATCGGTTTTGTGGCTGAGCGGTCGCACGAATACCTACATCACCGGTCAGACCATCACCATCGATGGTGGCCTCACGGCAACCTTCTAGCCATGGCCAATCTTCAGACTCTGAAAACCCTTGAGGGTCTTGGCTTTGCCGAGTCTTTGCGCTGGCGAGGCGAAGAGCTCTGGTTCAGCGACATGTTCAGGGGAGCGGTGATCGCTTGGAATCCAAACTTCGGTGCGACGGTGAAACTCTCTCAGTCAGACGGCGGGCCAGAGATGCCGGGCGGTCTCGGCTGGACACCCGAGGGTGATCTGCTGGTTGTCGATTGCTTGAAGCGACAGGTCTTGAAGCTATATGGCAAGGGCCAACTCTCGGTGTTTGCCGACCTTTCGGGCCTAACCGAACACCCACTCAACGACATGCACGTTGACCCCCACGGAACCGCCTGGGTTGGCGGTTATGGCTTCGACCCCGAGCGAGATGAGCCAGTTGCCTCGGCTATCTATCGAATCTCGCCAACCGGCGAGGTAAACCTAACCCCCGCCAGTTTTGTATTTCCGAACGGGTGTGAGCGACAGAACGGCCTGCTCGCGGTTGCCGAAACCTTTGCCGATCGAATCAGCTTTGTCGACGATGATTGCCGGTTGGTCAAGTCCTTCGATTGCGAAAGCGGCGCCGGACCAGACGGTTTATCTTTCGACTCCAGCGGCAATCTCTATGTTGCGATGGCGTTCAAAGGTGAGATTCAAAAATTTAGTTTGGCTGGTGATTCTGAGTTGCTGGTAAAACTGCCGACAGAAGAAAATCAAGCTGGCGGGCCAAAGGGAATCTTTGATTGTGCGGTTCGCTCTAGCGATTCGACCATTGCGTTTAGCAGTGCGTGTCTAGACGAAGACTACGCAAAGGTGAACAACACCGGTTCGATAGTTCTCGCTAGTCTTCGCTAGCTGCTGAATCTACCGAGAACGCTTCGTCAAACGAACGCTCGGGGCTCTTCCACATCAAGCTCTTGATAAAACCAACCGCCTCGGCCGCGCCGTGCAGTCGATCCATGCCGGCGTCTTCCCACTCAACTGAGATTGGGCCGTTGTAGCCAATTGTTCTAAGCGCTCTGAAGCTCGACTCCCAATCGACATCGCCGCGACCGGTAGAAACAAATGACCATCCGCGTCTCGGGTCTGCCCAGTTCAAGTGCGAACCCATGCGACCCCTGCGGCCGTCGTTTCTAAACACGCGGGTGTCTTTGCAGTCAACGTGATAGATGCGGTCGGCGAAGTCGAGAATGAAATTGACCGGGTCGATGTCTTGCCAAATCATGTGGCTCGGATCCCAGTTGAGCCCGAACGCTTTTCTGTTGTCGATGGCATCGAGCGCAATGCGAGTGGTGTGGTAGTCATAAGCAATCTCGGATGGGTGCACCTCGAGTGCGAAGCGAACACCTTCCGAGTCGAAGACATCCATGATTGGGTTCCAACGCTTGGCAAAGTCTTCGTAGCCTTGGTCGATTGTCGACTGCGGCACCGGAGGGAACATCGCCACGTACTGCCAGATCGATGAGCCAGTGAAACCAACCACGGTGTCGACTCCGAGCTTGCGGGCGGCGATGGCGGTGAGCTTCATTTCTTCGGCGGCACGCTGGCGCACACCTTCTTGGTCGCCGTCTCCCCATACCGCCGGGCGAACGATGCCGCGGTGGCGAAAGTCGATCGGGTTGTCGCAAACCGCTTGACCGGTGAGGTGGTTTGAGATTGCCCAGGTCTGCAGTGAGTGTCGCTTCAGAACTTCTTGGCGCTGCTTCAGGTAGCCAGGGTCTTCGGCAACTCGCCAAACGTCTAGGTGCTCGGCGCTGCAGGCGATTTCGAGCCCGTCATAGCCCCAACTCGAGGCCAATCCGGCGACTTCATCTAGGGTCAGGTCGGCCCACTGTCCGGTGAAAAGGGTTATCGGTTGGTTCACTGCAGCCTCCGGCATCAACATTGATTTAGAAAAACCTTAGCAAAAGCCCCGAGTTCAAACCTGAGAGCGAGGGTGCGTGCGCGAGCGCCTCGGCGACCTAGCTGAAGTGCTCGGGGTCGAAAACTTTGCCGGGGTTCAGAATGTTGTTCGGGTCGAAGACCTTCTTGATCTGCCACTGCAGCTTGGTTTGACTCTGACCCAACTCGTCAATCAGCCACTGTCGCTTTAGCAACCCCACGCCGTGCTCGCCGGTGAGTGTGCCGCCCAACGAAATTGCTTTGCGAAAGATTGCGTCGGCTGCATTCCAAATGTGCTCTGGAACCTCTTCGTCGATGTAAACAAAATTGGGGTGAAGGTTTCCGTCGCCAGCGTGAGCGACTGTCGGAATCAAAATGCCATACTGCGACTCAATGTCACGTAGGGCCTGCAACATTTCGCCCATCTTTGAAATCGGCACAGCAACGTCTTCGATTAAGACTTTTCCTTTAGCCTCAAGCGCTGGCAACATTGCTCGCCTAAAGCTCAGCAGCTCTTCGCCTCGTTCTTCAACCTGAACCTCAAGACCGAGATCGCGCCAAACCTGCGCAATCTTCTCTGCCAAGACTTCTGCACCGGCACCATCGGTCTGCGCAATCAGCATGTTGAAACTCTTCTCGAGCACAACTCCTTCGAGATGCTCGGTGATGTAACGTGTGCAAGTTTCATCGATTAGCTCAAAGACGCTCGGCTGTAATCCGTGTCGAATGGTTTCTTGAACGGCCCGCGCGGCAAGAGTTATGTCTGCGGCTTTCGCGCTCAGCGTTGTTACGGCATGCGGGTCGACGGGCTTGAGCGAAACCTTGGCCTCGGTGATCACGCCGAGGGTTCCCTCGCTGCCAACCATCAGACCGACCAGATCGAGACCGGTGACACCTTTAACTGTTTCGTGCCCAAGCGTCATGACTTCGCCATCGGCCATCACCACGGTGAGCTGTCGAACCGCTTCTCGCGTGACGCCGTATTTTGCGCACAGCAGACCGCCGGCATTAGTGGCGATGTTGCCACCGACGGTCGACCAGAGTCGACTTGCCGGGTCGGGTGTGAACCACAGCCCGAGCTTCTGCGCCGCAAGATTCAGGTCTTGGTTGATGACGCCGGCTTGCACCTGAGCCCAACGGTTCTCGGTTGAGATCTCGATGATCTTGTTCATTTTTGCGAGCGAGAGCACAATCTCACCCAAGCTGCCAATCGCTCCGCCGGCTAGGCCACTGCCCGCGCCCCTGGTCACAACCGGGGTCAGCGTTTGGTTGGCAATCTTCATGACGGCCACAACATCATCGGTGCTTCTCGCCTCGACGACGCAGATTGGGTCGAAGTCGCTGGTCTTGCCCGATCGATCGGTTCGCGCTGCGGCAAGGCTCTTTGGGTCGGTGAGCACGGCTTCGCCTAGGGCATCGATGAGTTGGCGCAGAACTACACCGGGTTCTTCGGGTCTACTGGTCACAGAGAATCCTTCGCAAAGTTATGCCAAGAATAACCGCTCGTTACCGCGCAACCAACCACGACATTTTGCGCTTTCTGCGGCAGCGTTAGGCTTTTCTCAGCAGCCATCAATCACGGATGCTGCGGGTCAGAGAGGTATGCGATGAAGCTAATGCGAGTTGGACAACCGGGCAAAGAGCGCCCGGCGGTTGCTGTTGACGAGAACAACTACATCGACATCTCAGACCTAGTCTCTGACTTCGACGCCGATTTCTTTCAGAACGAAAAGTGGTTCGACATCAAGGCTGAAGTTGCAAATCGAATTGCAGCGAAAGACTTTCTTCAGGTTGCCGGCAACAGAATCGGTGCGCCTTTCGTGCGACCGCACCAGATTCTCTGCATCGGTTTGAACTACGCAGATCACGCAAAGGAGTCGGGCGCAGAGGTTCCGCCAGAGCCAATCATTTTCACGAAGGCACCGAACACTCTCATCGGTCCAGACGACGATGTGATAATTCCGAAAGACTCGCTGAAGAGCGACTGGGAAGTCGAACTTGGAATCGTGATTGGCAAGCGAGTGAAGTATTTGTCGAGCCCTGCCGATGCCGAGGCACACATCGCCGGATATGTTTTGGTGAACGACGTTAGCGAACGCGAATTTCAACTTGAACGTCAGGGGCAGTGGTCTAAGGGAAAGAGTTGTGAAACTTTCAACCCCGCTGGGCCTTGGTTGGTTACTCGCGATGAGTTGAGTGACGTTTCAGATTTGAAGATGACGCTGAACGTCAACGGTCAAGCGCGACAAAACAGCACAACCGCGCAGATGGTTTTCAAGCCAGACTTTCTCGTCTACTACCTGAGCCAGTTCATGGTTCTCGAACCTGGCGACCTAATCAACACCGGCACCCCTCCTGGTGTTGGTCTTGGTCTCAAGCCACCGGTGTTTTTGCACGATGGCGATGTCATGCAGCTCGAGATTGAGGGCCTAGGTCGCCAAACTCAGCGCGCGGTTGCCTACCGCGCAAACTAGGGCCAAAGGCTCAGTTGCCGCCAAATTGCTGCTGTTTGAACCAGCTGAAGGCCGCGATAGTCCAGCCCTGAAGCAGTTGCGGAGGTTGGCAGATTCGGTTCGATGTGCCCAACTGCGCGTCTCGAACGTCAATTACGAAGCGGCTAACCCCACACTTTTCGCTTTCGTCTGAGCGAAACAACTCGGGGTAAGCGCCGACGCCCTCGATTGCTCGAATCGATCGGTTTGCCACCAACCGCGCCTCGGCGTTAGCGCCGTGCCTGAGCAAACCTCTCGTGATTAGCGCCGCATCCATGGGCCAACTGCTGCCGGAGTGATAGCCGCCCGGGCGATATCTCGGGTTCGACTTGCCGAGCGTGCGAATTCCGTTGGGGCCGAGAATCTCATCGTCGGTGACCGACTCGACAAGTTGCCTCACAAAACTCGCGTGTTCTTGCCCGGCAAGAATTTCAGAGTCGAGCAGTCGCCACTGATTGCTAGCAATCGCATCTAGCAGCGTTGCTTCACCTTCGATGACTCCGAGCCCCATTGCGAATCTGTCAGAGAGCCACCACGAATTCAACAAGCTCGCACGAACTTGATCTGCTGCAACAATCAGGTCGGTCGGCGTGTGAGCCCACCTGTGACTCGATAGTTGCGACAAGCGCGAAGCAGCAAGCAGTGCATCAAAAGTTTGACTAACTGTTTCAACCGAAACGGTGCCTGACTCGGTTGCAACTTTTCCGTTGCTCGTCAGATATGAGTCACCCGAGTCTTTCCAGACCTGATTCAAAATTCCTCGCGCGTTCGCACGTGTGCTGCGAACATAACCATCGCCAGACTGCAGACGATTCAAAACCCAAGTCGCCGCCAATTCGGCTCGCTGAGAAAGAGACTGTTCGGCAATTTGTCTTTCGAGAATCGAAGGGTCACGCTGCGCAAGCTCATCAAGTGCGATTAGCCAGAGCAGGGTTGCATCGACCGATCCGTAGTACGGAAACTTCCAACCGCTTTCAGCCTCAATTCGCGCTGCCTGCGGATCGCCAACTTCTCTAATCTCGTGGGCGATGCGACCGGGTTCCTCTTCGCTTGCCGAGTCGAACGCCTTGCCCTGGTAGGCCGCGAGGGCACAAACCGTGTTGAGCTGCAGCTGCGCATTTTGCTGCGTCAAGAGCGAAGAGATGATGAGTGAATCTCTGCCGAAGAGGCAGCGAAACAGGCCCTGCTCGGCAATGTCTGCGTGATGCTCAAAAGTGCCCGATGCGAACGGCACAACCCAGCCGGCGACCTCGCCGCTCGATAGCGCCAGCGCGGCCTCAATGCTTGGCCTTGAACTCGGGTCGTAGATCGGGTCATCCGTGTTCAGAATTTCTTCGGCCGAGATAATCTCGTCGCCGTCGAGCAGGTCGGCCCTAGGGATCATGCGGGTGCCGCCTAACCTCTTGTGTCTTGAAGTTCAAATTACTGCATAAGGTATGACTAATGAAAACTCTGCCGAAAACTTAGGAGTCGATGTCGATGCAGAAGGTGCAATCTGGGCAGTTTGAAGTGGCTCAAGTCGACGGCAAAGAGTTGGGCGTCATTGCTCAGTCGTTTAGCGAGCCTGGCTGGGCAAGTTGCACTGTGAGGCTGCTGAGAACCTTTAGCTGGGATGCCAAAGAGCGCGCATTCGAAATCGTCGACTTCAAGCTCGAAGCACGCTCCGAACTGATTGCCGTTTGCGGGCCCTACGCAACCGCTGACGCTGCAGCCTTCAATGTCGATGCAGAAACCGAAGTGGGTTTTCCGGAGCGCGAAGACTACGACGGCGTGCTCTATATGGTTCACGGCCAACCGGCAACGGCGAACGACCGCTATCAAGATGCCGCCGGATGGATTGTCTTGGCAGGCAAGGGGTTGAACGGCGAAGACCGCTATGTTGCGCTTGCTCTAGAGAAGAGCAACACACAACTAGTGCACATGAGCCTCGAAGATCAGCGGCTAAACATTTCGCTTATCTTGCCAAAACAGATTTATCCGATTGCCGCCTGCAGTGAGCTAATCGATTTGCCGCAGATGCAAATCAAGACTGGCTTCGGTGATGTTGATGTTGCGCACGCTGAACTTCGATCGATGATTCTGCAGGCAATTCCAGCTCGGGCGAGAGATTACTCTTCGCCACTAATTGTTGACACTTGGGGCTTCGGCACAAACGTCAATCAAGCGCTCGTGGCTTCGGTTGCCAACACGGCTAAAGAACTCGAACTTGAAGTTCTCACCATCGATAAGGGCTGGGAGAAGATAGTTGGCGAGTGGCAACCCGGGCCTCACTTCGAAGACGGCATGCCAGGTCTCGCAGAGATTACTTCGCGCAGCGGCACACGGCTCGGCCTTTGGGCCTCGCTCGGCAATGCCGACCCCGCTTCGAGCGTTGCGCTCGAACATCCCGACTGGATAGCGACCTGGCGCGGCAAGACTCAAGTTGTTTCGCACAGAACCAGTTCGCTTTGCATGGGTCACGGCCCGGTAATCGATTACTTGGCGGGGCAGCTCGATAATCTCGCGAACAACGGGCTCACCTGGTTGCTGCACGATTTCGAAACCATAAGTCGCTGCGACAGCGCGAATCACGATCACCCGCAGGGTCTCGGCGAAGACTGGGCTGTTCGTGGCTGGTATCGCTTGCTGTCTGAGTTTCGTGCGCGGTTTGAGAATGTTTGGCTCGAAAACTGCTGGAACGGCGGTCGCCCACTAGATCTGCAAATGGTTGGTCACCACGACACAACCATCGGAGACGACTTCTGCGACGTGCGACACAACGCTGTTGCAAAAGTCGGCCTCGGAAAATATCTGCCAGCGCACTGGTGCTCGAGTTACATGTCAGATCAGAACTCACTCACCTTGCGATCGCAACTCGCAATCTATGCAGTTGGTGGCCCGTGGATTCTGATGGGTGACATTCCAAACTGGTCTGCCGAAAAGCTTGCGCTCGCAAAAAGAGTCATGAATGTTTACCGTGCCTGGAGGCCGATGTTTCCAACTGGTTCGGTTCGTTGGGCGAGCGTTAGCGGATGGCAGGCAGATTCGCGATGGCGAGCAGACCAAGAGGTTTTGCCAATTTCGTTTGTGCACGAATCGGGCAAAGAGTTGATGGCGTGTGTTGTAACCGAGTCGCTCAAGCAGGATGAGATTCGCTGGCATCCCGCATATAAAGGTGCGATGACAATTACCAACGAATTCACCGGAGAAAGCCGCGACTACGACGAGAGTGAAATCGTTGCTGGAATCTCGATTTCCACCGAGACTGCTGATGGTCACCTGTTTGCTGCCGTGCCAAAAATCAATAGTTGAGCGCTGACTAACGCTCGGCTAGGCTAGAACCCTCAACACAACGCAAACTTTCATTAGTTTTGAACTCGCGTTTGTAGCTCAACGGATAGAGCATCTGACTACGGATCAGAAGGTTGGGGGTTCGAGTCCCTCCAAGCGCACGAAAACCCGGTTTCTTCTCAC
>Ga0214163_1000544_pt1 | contig 17213 bp, 21 predicted proteins | sample LakMenepilimnion_2_FD_153001 | JGI IMG/M metagenome (GOLD analysis project Ga0214163, IMG submission 153001) | Freshwater microbial communities from Lake Mendota, WI - Practice 15JUN2010 epilimnion v4 | ecosystem: Environmental > Aquatic > Freshwater > Lake > Epilimnion/Euphotic zone | place... | reverse complement strand
ATCATCAGTCAATGTAGGGCGATATGGTGCCGCAACATGCACCAAAGAGCTTATAGATGTTGATTCCGAATTATTGGGTATCACTCGCAAATCTAGCCGTTGTCCCGAGAAAAAGTACTTGCCATCGGATAAACCATTTTGTACCGCTACAATACCCACTGAGTGCAACGACCTCGACGCCGAGAATACGCGTCTATCAAACCCACCGTGTACGCTGCGTTGCCGAGGTTGGAACCGATGGGAGTGGTTGTGTCAAAACCCACAAGATCAGATCGAGATACCATTCAATTGGAACATTTCTAACCGCACCATCGTGAAGAATAACCATCGCCCTTGCATTCCAACTCCATTAGACCAGACACTCGCCCTACCCCAGGCTCAGTCCGCACCGAGCAAGCCCCTATTTTGTGGCACTTTGCGTGAACCTCACCACCAATCTTATGGCAGTTGCAAAGCGTATAAGCAAATATAGAAAAATGTTACCCTATATTATAAAACATGGTTAAGAAAGCATCAAATCCTACCAAAGAGTACCGTTCATTCACTTTGGAAGGTTCATCTATTGGTCATGATGGTGGCACATATGTGTCAATGACACCTGGTGGTGCAGCGAAGAAGATTGGTAACAAATTGTTCAGGCTGGTAGAATCGGGTGAATATACGCATCCCAGCTCCAACAACACGGTGCAGATGATCATCCGTGAACAAACAGTCGATTCTTCTCACAAGACGTTTGCTTACCAGGCTCACAAGGAGAAGTTGAGCAAGCCTATAGTACGCGAGCTTCCCAATGGCAAGAAGCTCGAAATCACACATGCCCTTCGCGTGCATGCTTTGAAAGAGCACGAAATCCACCATACACTGAAAAAGTAGGGATATAGAGTTTGATTCCTTTGTTTTGTTTTTCATCGTCATACATGCGTGATGCTCCGTCTCATGTATTGCTATTTTATCGTTGTATAATATAATATAAGAATGATAGAGGTATACGCTCTACTCACGTTGGGCGGGCTTGGTTATCTGCTGAGCCGAAATCAACACGAAGCCTCGGCACAAGAACACGTGATTCCACGCCATGAAATGCCTTCTATGAACACAATATATGACTCATCATATTTGTATGATGTGAAAAGAGAAGAGGAAAGGCGTGCCGGAGACGCACATCAGCGTTCACAAAACCCACAACAGACTGGTGTGATTGGAAATATGTTTAGGGATAAGCAAGACAATGTTGTCAAAAGTAGTCTAGCAGGCGTCGAGATACCTACTGAGGAGTTTGTTCATTCAAATATGATGCCTTTCTTTGGCAGCAGCATAAAGCAAAATATCAATCCTAGCGCCAACCGCACTGCCATGGAGACGTTTACTGGTCAGGTGAACAATGACATATATGTACGCAAAACAGAACAAAAACCTTTTTTTGAGATGGAAAAACATCGTGGCAATGTGTTTGGGGCTCCCAACAAAACTGATTATTATTTGGAGCGCATGACTGCGCCAACCATTCGTAACAACGAGCGACCATTTGAGCCCGTAAAGGTTGGACCTGGTGTTGGTGCTGGATTTAGCTCTCTACCCATAGGAGGATTCCAACAAGATACACGCGTATATGAAAACCCCAAGACCGTCGATGACTTGCGTGTGGCAACCAATCCCAAAGAGACCTTTGAAGGTCGCATGATAGACGGTCAACACTCCACGCAGCGTGGTAAAGTGGGTGATGTCAGCAAGAACCGAGTAGAGACATTCTTTGAGAATACATCAGACAGGTATTTCACTACTACAGGGGCGAATACTAAAGATACACAGCGTCCCGAATATGAAGTCAAAGATACGTCCAGGACGCATACGACACGCGCTTATGCGGGAGATGTGTATGCTGCCGGGTTTAATAAGGCACAACCCATCCAAGGAAGCGTGAAAGCAACATCTCGACAACAGATGAATGAATTTGGATACCGTAATGTGGACGGTGAGGCTATAGGTCAGGCGGATGAGAACGATTATGGGCGTCAAAGCATATTGCCTACCGAGAACGAACGGGACCTAACTTCAATGAAGTCATACGAAGGTAACATTACTTCCCTCGTGAAGTCTATTGTAGCGCCTTTGGAAGATATCTTCCGCGTATCCCGTAAGGAGTACACGGTACAAAATGCGCGTCAATTCGGTCACATGCAACGGACGTTCCCCGAAAAACTCACCATCAAAGACCCCAATGACGTCCTTCGCACCACGATCAAGGAGACAAATATTCACGATACTATGGAGGGTGGACAATTGAAGGGTCCCACCAAGTTGGCAGTATATGATCCCGAAGATGTTACACGGACTACAATAAGGCAAACCACACAAGCAGCAGACACGACATTGAACATTCGCGGAGGCACATATAAAGGTACATCGTACCAGACTGATCGCCCAAATACGACTATCAAGGAAACTACGATAGACAATGACCGATATGGAAACGTAGAGTCAAGGGCAAAGGACCGTGGAGGGTACGAGAGCGCTGCATACGACGCCCCGACTACTCAAAAACAGTTCTTGAGCGATAGAGACTACGTAGGTGGGGCGGAACAAGGCCGCGGGGATGGTTACAAAGTTGCCACTGTCGATGTCCCCATCACGCAAAAGCAGTTTATATCTGACAATGACTATGTGGGCGTTGCAGAGGCGTCACAAGACAAGAAACCCATGTCGTATGAAGACATATACAATGCCAACATCAATGAGTTGCGCGAATCTACATTGGAAGGCCGCGAACCTACTAAGGAAAGTGCCAAGGTCGCTGTGGGTTCGGATGCTATGCAAGTAGCACACAAAAAGCTTCAAATCGATACTTTTGCCGAGCGACAGAACAACAATATCGGCGTCATTAACAACGAGCCAATGGATGCTGATACCATTGTGATGACCAAGAAAAAAGACCAATTGGCTAACGATGATAGGTTGGATATCAACTTGCTCACGCCTTTGCAAGACAACCCTTATGCGCAGACTTCGTTTGCCAAATAGGATGGTTCGCGTACAATTGTTTGTTATAAAAAATATCGTATAAACAAAATCCATGACAAGACACGAACAAGACTTGAGTGTTTTACTGGAAGCAAAGAATGAGTATTGTCATGAGCTCGTTGCAGCGCTGTCTCCATTCATTCGCAAATACTATATAGAAGCATACGAAACAGTGCGCAAGGGTAACAAAGTGCCCAAAATGATCTTGCGGGAATTTCAAGATGAAGTGAAGTGCGTGGCAGATTGGTCGGACGAAAAGAAATGCCAAATGCATTTAGCTATTCAAGGTAAGTGTGATTGGATCGACAAGCTTATAGAATCTGTGTACGTGACCAAAACCCAAATACTGAATGTCATCAACAATACAAACCATTCCCTCAAGGTGAAGATAGACAATCCCGACGAGTTCATTCACAAGTGCTTCTTGAACGCTGGCAGGGAGGTATGGAGGCACCCTCATTATCTCTACCACCGCGTGAGCAGCGTAGACTACCAAAAGCATATGAACGAATTGGAGCATTTGATTCGACATTGCGTGCGCGAGACGATTCGGCAGTGTTTGCCTATGAAGGAAATCCTCAAGAAACAAGGTGGGCGCGTTGAAACTATTGGCTCAAGCGATACACATTCCTACATTCAATATGCGCCAACAGAGCCAAACGCAAACACAGACACAGACGAAGACCAAGTTGACGAAGACGATGATGATGATGATAGCCGTGATGATGATGCCGAAAGTGATGAAAGCGAAAGCAGTTGTGATGGTTGTGAGGAGAGCGAGGAGAGCGAGGAGAGCGAGGCGAGCGATGTCGACGGAGATGTCGACGGAGATGTGGACGGAAATGTCGACGCAGATGTGGACGGAGATGTAGACGGAGATGTGGACGGTGTTGAAGCCGTAGATGCTACAAACAACGCCAGTGCTGATATAGAGGAGGAAGAAGAATATGACGACATTCGTGCGCTTCAGTTTTCTGGAAAGGAGGAAGAAACAAAGACAATTGAAATAACATGTGGTGGAAACGCAATGTCGGACATGATGCTCGAAGAAGAACCAGCAATGAATGTTGCTATTGAGAATGAGTTTTTTTAGCATAATTAAAAAGTTTCATGTAAGTAAAATGCCAAACTCCTATCTACTGCCACTGCTGGTCTCAAGCGCGATAGTGATCATCATTTATCTAATGAAGAAGGACGAGCCCGATGCAAACAAGCGGCCTAACTATCTTGTGCTCTTTGTGGCATGCTCTGGTATATGTATGGCAATATATCACGTGATGGCTTCATCAGAAGATGGAATGAGCGTCGTCATGCGTGAGGTGGCTGGTGGTGAGCCACCTTTCTAATTTTGTATGTGCTATAAGTAATAGTGAAATAGAAATGTTATCTATGAAAGGGCTCAACTATGTCCTAGCACTGGTTCTCATTTTGTCCATCGTATTTGTAGAAGATATTGATATTTTGTACAATCCATGGATGATTGGATTCATGATGACTCTATTTGTACTGACTTCGTTGTTTTATTGCAAAGATAATCTGGGCATAGGTATGCTCATCACCGTGTTGTTCGTTCTGGTATATATTAGATTTTGTCATCATCGTGTATATGCAGTCGAGCCAAGAGAATCTCCAAGACATGGTAACTAGCATACCAGACCCCGGCAATACATCAAAAATGAAAACGATATACACCAAGATGTTGTACCGCCTTTTGAAACTAGAGGCAACGTTAGATGAGGTAAATCTGAAGGTTAATCTCCCTTGCCATTGTGAGTCAATCGACAAACAAAGGTTGATGATTAAGGTTATGTTGTGTAGTTCTGTCATTTCGTTTTTTATGACAGCGTGGACATGTGCTATACTTGGTATAGTGCGCCCCAACTAGTGCGTTAGTAATAGTAACTTCCTTTTTGTATTTAACTTATATATAGTAAGCAAGTCTCAATGAGGCTTCAATTAAAAAAGTTTGATATGTCGCGTATCAAAGACACATCTGTAGTTGTGATGATTGGTATGAGAAACACAGGAAAGAGTTTTTTGGTACGCGACTTGCTATATCATCATCAAACTATTCCTGTGGGAATGGTAATATCAGGTACGGAGGGATCTAACGAGTTTTATGCAAAATTATGTCCCCAAGTATTCATTCATGAGGAGTACTCTGCTGAGTTGATCGAAAAGTTTGTGAAACGACAAAAACAAATCACCAAGAAGAAGCGCAAAGAAGAAAAAATATACAGCAATTCGAAAATTGACCCACGTGCATTCATCATTATGGACGATTGTTTGTATGATAAAGCGTGGACGAATGATAAAAACATTCGAGCGTGTTTTCTAAATGGGCGGCATTTCAATGCATTTTTCATTTTCACGTCACAGTACGCGTTGGCAGCACCACCAGTTTTGCGAAACAATATTGACTTTGTGTTTGTATTGCGTGAACCCCGAGTCACCGCGAGAAAAAAGTTGCATGAGAACTTTGCAGGCTTCATCCCTAGTTTTGATGTGTTCAATCAAGTCATGAATCAGACTACCGAGAACTATGAGTGTTTGGTCATAGATAATACTACAAAATCTAATAAAATAACGGATCAAATATTTTGGTACAAGGCTGAAGATCATCCAGACTTTTGCCTATGCGATAAAGTATTTTGGAACATGAACTCCGCATGCCAAAGTGACTCGGATGATGAAGAAGAAATGTACGATGTCAGCACCATGCCCACCAAACGCAACGCCCCTGTAATTAATGTGTCTAAAACGTTCCTATGATGTTGTACTTGTATTGACCATATGCAACAACTTTTGCATATATTTGTTGGTAGATAGCAACGGACATTCCATAGGCGTGTAGGATAAAAACATCATCGCCATGTTCTCAATCTCATCGGGATTGAGATTGTTGCGTTCCAAGGTCAGAATGCGAATGTACACAAAGGTGCCAGAAGACCTCCTGACTTTTTGAAAAAGTATTGCATAGTTGATATAGACTTTGCAAATATATGATGTCGTAAGACCCCGGGCGATTTCATCTACGCCACTCGAAAACTCAAAGTTGTTGCTGACATTTTGTATGATATTGTGAAGCAACGCAGAAACTCCATCGACTTGTGTCCAAGGCGTATGTGTCGAACAAAAACTACATGTGCTTCGTAGACTTGATCTATCTACATAGTTCAAATGGCTAGAAATTAATGCAAAGACGCCGTTTGGCAACATCGTGAGCATCACAATACCCTATATTTATATTATGTGCTATAATAAAGAAATTTATAAGAATGCTGAAGTCGTACGTTGTTTTGACACTATTTATCGGGTTGTTCCTAGTGATGCAAGGCATCCATGAACAACGCTTAAAAACAATGAAAAAGTTGATAAAGACGGAGTACAAATTTGTACCGCGCACATTGTACGATGAAGTATTGACCAACAATGACGTGCAATCGACATACAAAAATTACTTCGACTCTCCAGACCCTTGGTATGAACGCAACATAGGTGTAGGTATGCGATAGGTTTGGCTCACTTATTGTATCTCGACGAGTAACGCGCTTTGCTTTCGAGTACAGCAACTTTACTAGAAAGCGCTTGCATGGCACCAATAAGTTGAGCTATCACGGCATTATAATCAACATAATGGAAGTCATCTATTCCAAGGTCACGGTTCGCCTTGATTTGCACAGCCTCTGGCATGACCTGTTGGAGTTCTTGGGCAATGAGACCAGTCTTGCGGGTATTGTCCGTTGTCATGGTAAATGCAGTGGGGGCAAGCTTGTTGATGTTGTCTAAGCATACTGCATTGTTGAGTCTCGTGAGGTCAGTCTTGATACGCGCATCAGATGCAGTCGCATAGTTGTTAGATATGACGGTATCAGATGCGTAGATAGTACCTGTGACATCCAAAGCATACTGTGCATTTTGAGTATTGACGCCGACGTTTCCAAAGTAGTTGATGTTGGCATTACTGTTCATGCTCCATAGCCCATCTGACGGCGATGGAGCTTCCATATTACTCGTCCAACCCGCACTGTTAGAGCGCGACATCATAGATTCCAATGGGTCAAACACATCCAACCCAGTAATATCTGTGGTTTCGTCATAAGATTGTACCCCAAAACCAAATTGTGCCACGCGGCGGTATTGTGTTTTACCCGTGTTGAACAATGTACCATTAGAATCCGTATAACTGAAACGTTTATATTTGAACAGTTCAAGTTGCTCAGTATTACTATTGATGTAAAAACCATAACCAATCTGATTAGCGTCTTTGTCTTGCTGAGCAGCCTTATTGATCCAAATATTCATATTGTTCCCAAATAAACTGCCCTGTGAAACGGTATTGTTGGTGTTGAAATTGTTGTCGACAAACAAATTCACTGTGTTCAGCGATGGGGAGAAGAACTGACCGGTTGTGCTTAGGTTGCCGATCACCGTCAGATTTTTCATCACTTTGAAGTCATACTTGCTCGTGTTCAAAAGCTGCGATGAGGTGTTTTCATTCACAACCATACTACCTATATCGGTGGTTCCTTCAGAATCATTTGGTGAAAGTCGCAAGACACTCGGTACGGAAACGCTGGTGACGTTATTGCTTGCCGACAGTGACATGAATTGATAGTCTGTGCGCTGCTGTTCGGCGTCTATTGTTGATTGATAGTAATGAATCCCTGAACTAGGATCGATGAACGTATTGATGGACCCTTTACTTTCAAACTCAAGGTTTGATGTTGCCCCTATCATCATACTTTGCGGTTGTCCAAGTACGTTGTCCATGGCGACAATCTTTCTTGTGATAATGTCCGATAGCACATTGATTGCATCGTCTGGATAGTCAATATTTGGTACATTTGGTGATAACACAGACACGGTGGAAGACATTGATTAACTTTATATTTATGGATAAAAAAATAATAATTGAGGCATTTTGTCGACCGTGAATTTCAAACGCACTTCATTATCTTCTTCTGCTATTCAACATACGAAGTTGCTCATCGATCAGTTTGTCTTTGGCATCCAGTGCTGTTTTCAACAAAGCATAATCTTTTTCCATCACTGATAGTTTGTGTTCTAGATTGTGAACATACGATTTGTTTTTATTCATAGTCTCAATCACGTTGATCTTTCCCTGCAACTGCACTTGCAATATGTTAATCTGCTGCTCCTTTTCAAACCACATATTACCATTCTTGAAATCGTCTACTTGTTTCTGCAATTCTTGCAACTGATTTTGTTTATTCTGATGAGTACCCTTCATCATGTCATAATCTATGTGTTTTTGTTGCAATTTATGGTTTTCTACCTTGTGCTGGTTGCACTCGTCTTCTAAGCGACCTATCGTTTCTAGGTGTGCTTTCAACTCGGCTTGGAGTGTTTGCTCACCTGCGGATTGCTTTAGTGCCGCGAAGTCTCTTTCTAGTTTTTTTAGTTTAAAGTTGTCAGATTTCAAGGTGTTGACTTGTTCTTCTAACACTAACACATACTTTGATTGTTTTTCCAATGTATCATTAGCTTTCAATTTCTCTTCAACTTTATTCAAGAGCTCATCCCGTTTTTGGCTCGCGTTTAAGAGATCATGTTGCAGTTTTTCACACCTCAAGGTTGCCGCGTTTACCTTTTCGGTGTGATCTTTGACGACATCGCTCAGTTTACAAGAATGCTCGGTCTCGAGAGCTGCTATTCTGTCCTCGTACTTGGATATTGTGTCATCCAAAGACACGGATGAAGACAGGGGGGCACCTATTTGTTCTTTGAGCTCAGTCAACTGAGCATTCAATGCCATCTCATGAGCATGTTGTTTGTCCATAATGCTCTTATAATGTAGTATCTCCTCTTCCTTCAAATTCAGATTCTTGAGGCTTATGTTGAGTTGAGCTGTTTTTTCTTGTAATTGGTTTGTGAGGTTGTTTATCTGTTCTTTTTGGGCAGCGTCGTCATCATCAGACGGATCATCTGGGCGCATACCACATTCTTCTAATTTCTCAACCCCAACCCAAGCTTTTAATTTCTTGAGTTGCTGAGTCACTCTCTGAGTACTCATGAGCTCTATGCGATTCTTGTTGTTGACACTCTCAAGTTTTGATATGTATATGTTTTTGCTCTCAATTTCGTCAGTCAGTTCTCTCACTTGTTGATTCGATGAAATTTTACGCTCAAGTTTCTCTTGCAAGAGTGTATTCTCTGCATCCTTACCATCCAATTGAGTTTTGAGGGTAGCGATTTCTTGTGTCTTTTGGTCGTCAGTGGTCCTCAACTGTTCAAACAAACCTTTTAGATGCGCACGCGCGTCTTCTTGAACGCGTTCGTTGGTAAGTTGGTCATTATCATCTCGCTCCACCCTCAACAACGCGAGTTCAACATCCTTGTCGTCAAGTTGTGAGCGCAGCTCTTGCACTTGGTTATCTCTTTCTGATAAGACAACTTGTAGCTTGCCGACACCCTTCTCGTATGCCATCAAGGTCAGCCTCAATGTCTCGTAATCTTTTTCTTTTTTTTCCAATTCAGCTGTGAGAAATTCTAGGTGTTCTTCGATATCAATGTTTGACTCGGTGTCACTACTCGACATGATTTTTGTCTTGTAATATAAATTATATATAAAATATGCTAGAGTGCCGAACGATGATGTTTTGTGCAATTATATTGGTTGTTGTAATGTGGGTGGTGCTGCGCTGGTGGCGGCATGACACAAAGACAAGTAAACATGCGTGTGATGTGTGTGGAGAGCCATACATATACATGGGCAGAAGTAAGTGTTACGACTGTGACCGTAGTTTGGCAAACATGAGATGTCACAAATGCCATCCCGCCCCTGATAGCTACTTATCCCGATTGGAAGTGGCGAAACCCGGGGCTGTGCTCGGACGACCATAAAATCTTATCATACTATAGACATGAGACCTGACGACCTTACTGTGAATGGTCTAATAATTGAGTATATACGGGAAAACAAATACATCGTCGGCCTTTATATTGTGTATCTTTGCATCATCCCGTTGCGGGACATTGGGGTGCCTCACTTGTTTGGAAAGTTGGTCACCGCCATTGAAACGAAAACGAGTCTGCTCACGCCATTGATATATCTTTTCGCTATTACTGTCGTGGTGAATTTCGCTTACTCGTTGTTGGATTACTTGGAAGTCGACATCACACCCAAGATGCATGCTTTCATTCGCGAAAAGATAATCCGACACATTGTTAATCGCACCAATGAGGACTTCCGAGAAGTCGAAACAGGCACTGTATTGTCAAAACTGCTCCGGTTGCCATACGCATTGACGCGCCACATAAACCAATGGAAGTATACTTTCATTCCTTCAGTAGTGTTGGGATTGGCTGCCATAGCGTATTTTTCTTGGTACAATTTAGTATTGGGTGTGTTATTGTTCATACTACTCGTATTGTGTTGGATTGTAATAATTTATGCCATTGAGCATTGCTTGCAATACTCTTACGAGTCCGAGAAAATTGTAACGCGCATACACGAGCAAGTCACTGACGTCATTCAAAACCTGACGACAGTGTTAACAAACTCGACAGAAGACGATGAGTTCGACGATCTCCATAATAGAGAAGAATTATACATGCAACGAGTCCGTGAAACAATGGTATGCTCCATCAAGACACGATTCGCGGTGGTCCCATTCAACATCCTATATTTCACCATATTCATATACATATGCTACAATGATGTTCAATCTGGCAAGATGACCCCTGCAACGTTCATAGCTCTCGTAATTATCGTTTTTAGAGTATTCAATTATGTATGGGATGTAAGCGGCATCATTAACGATACAACAACGCGATGGGGGACCTTGAAGCAGTCGTTAGATGTTATAAATTCATACGAAGGCGGCAACAAATCATCAAAACCAATAGACACTCACAAAACGTCACTTATTCCTCAAACAGGATTTTATCTACACGACGTGAGTTATAAGTTTACAAAGGGGGGAAAGTACGTCATAAAAAATCTCTCGTTGCATATAGACGCTGGCAAAACGGGCGTGATTGTTGGACCCATTGGGCACGGCAAATCAACACTTTTGCGACTATTGATGAAACAGATCACGCCAACCGCAGGAGCAATATACTTCAACGGCATACCTTACGATAAGATTTCTACAAACGCTTTGCGGAAACAGATCGGGTTTGTCCCTCAAAACCCGGTGTTGTTCAATCGCACAGTTCTCGAGAACATCAAATATGGGACAAGCTCATCGAGACGCGATGTAGTCGAACTATTAAAACACTTGAATCTCAACAAACTGGTCGACGATCTTCCTTCAGGGTTGGACACAGTTGCCGGAAAGTCAGGTTCGGCTCTATCTGGTGGACAACGTCAAATCGTCGTCATACTACGATTAGTGCTACAAAACACCCCCATAATGTTCATGGATGAGCCAACCGCATCCATGGACGACACCACCAAAAAAATGGTTTATGATGTGGTGAGCAAGATCATCAAGGGACGTACTGTCATTATGGTAACACATGACCCATTCTTGTTGCGTTATGCCGATGCAATTATTGATATGAAAAAATTGATATCTACATAAAGAGTGGACAGTTACCAGTAAAGTACAATGACTTCGTCAATGCGCCAACAAGCAATCACACAGATCATCGCGAAGACACATATAGATGAAACATGCGCTACGGATTTGGAGCGCGGTGTGTATAATTGGGCGATTGACTATGCAACTGATAGAAGCATCATAAAAAATTGGGGCAATCCAATCTTTATTCAATTGTATAAAGACAAGTTCAGGTCGGTCTTGTGTAATTTGGACACAGAGTCGTATATTGGCAACACGCGTCTCATCGAACGTTTGACGGATAAGGAGTTCTCCCCACATGAAATTCCTTTCATGACTCCAGACAATATGTTCCCTGAGCTGTGGAGCGAGATGATCGACATCAAACTCAAGTTGTACGAGCAGATTGGAGAAAACAATCTGCAAGCTATGACAGACCAATTCGTATGTGGGAGATGTAAGAAGCGCGAGGTATCTTACTACGAGCTTCAGACGAGGTCGGGTGATGAGAGCATGACCATCTTTGCAAAGTGCATCAACTGTGGCAACTCATGGAAAATGTAATGGAGTACGAAAGTTGTTTTTTATTATAGACTAATAATGAAATAATGTCTGACGACGAAGATGTGAACATCAAATTGCTTGTAGCGATTACAGAGAGGGACGCTGCTATAAAGCAATCCGCTTGGTTGGCGCTTCAGGCGGAGTCGCTGAATCAGCAGTTGGAGGACTATCAACGCATGCAAAGTGAGTACAACTCATTATTGAGTGATAACAATGACCTTATAACACGCAATAATGAGCTCATAAACGCTACAGATCGTGTAAATGACTTGGAAGTGGAAGTGTCGGACTTGAAGGCAGAACTCACGCACGTGCAGTTTGATTTGGACATATTGCAAGTAGACTATCATCAGCAGTTGGAGCGTCATACTGAGACTGAGACACAGCTGAAGTTGTTTCGGCGTAAGACTAGAAACTTGCAAGTGGATCTTGACGAGGCTGATCGAGCGACTACCAAGCGCTTGAGCAGGATGGCGGTTAGGGTTGACACTTTGGAAAAAGAAAAGATCGTATTGACTAATCAGCTCACAATGTACGAAGAATCTTTATCGTCGTTAGGCTTGTTGTGTTTTGTTTGTAGATCAGGGATCAAGACTGCGCAGTGCGACACTTGTGTAGAAAAAGTATGCAAAGAATGCCACGAGAACACGAATACGTGCCCATTTTGCAGGTGCGAGCGTAGGAACTTTGTAGATATGCAAACTATATAAAAAATTGACAAATTCTTATAATAGTAATTAACTGCTCAACACGATGGTATCGATACAAAAATATGCGCAGTCTGGTAATTATATTGAAGTGGTACTACTAGATGACGATACCATGAGTATGGGAGATAGTGTATTTTTCAAGCTAATGCACGATGTTAAAAACAAAAACTTGCATTGTTTTCAAAAGTATTGCAAAGAATACGTTCATCGCAACAAGTTTTACGAGAACAACGACAAGTCTCAAATAAGAGTTTTTAAGAAAACTCTTTCCGAAACACAAGTGGTGACACATGGTAGCAACCAATACAGGGTGCTAGCATATTATAAAGAAAAACTTCCATATCATGCGTTCCCTTCTACGACCATGATGCACAGCATATCTTATGTGATCCGTTCCACCTTCAAAATCAACAACCGCGTGTTCTTGAACTTTGAACGCCGCATGTACAAAGACGCCCCCAGCCCGTTTAATAAAGTTTACATCAATTATAATCACGATGACAACGTAGATGTCAACAACATCGATACGGCTGTGCAAGCAGCCTTAGATATTATCAGCTAATTATTGTAGTGCCAACGGCACACGGGTATGTAACTGTCCTTGGCACCGACCATATGCCGCTGATGATTGTCGATGTTCGCTATCCTCTTTGAAAATGACGCTATTGTCCCATCTTTGCATTCAACGCATAATGCGTTCCTTTTTTCCACTACATCAGCATATGGAATGAGATTCATTATATGTTGATATGGTTTGCGCATGTAATCTCCATCCAACCCACTGACGACGATGTGTTTTCCGTCCCTTTCTACGGCGGTTAGGACAAACTCGTACAAATCATGGAAGAATTGAGCCTCTTCTACGAATATAGTGTCTATTACCTCATAATCTGGTCTATGCAACAATGGCATGAGGACTTCATGAGATTCCGCCTGAACTTTGACTTTGTCGTGTGATGTCACGCAGCCGCCTGCATCATCGTATCTCGTATCTGATAAGTGATTGATGACGAGAATGTTCCGATCCAAGATTTGATGTTGTCGAATTCTATTGATCAAGGATGAGCTCTTGCCTGAAAACATACATCCCATGATGATTTCAAGTTTGCCAGCATCATTATTGATCAACTTCATCGAATGCACTATTATTGAGGTTTGAGCCATTCTTTCTTTATATGCGTCAAATTTTTCATTGGTTTACTTTTTCAGTGGCCCACGGCGTTTGGCAGCCTTGGCTTTACTTTTGAATGCTCCGCCGGCAGTTGGCATGTCTTGTGGCAGTACGGGAGTCTTCAAGACATTGTATGCAACCTGTCCGGATGCTTTGGTATTATCGAACAACTTTTCAGCAGTTTCTACTTCATCGAACTCCTTTTGTTTGCCATAGCGCACGTACAACTTTTTCAAATTTCCGGTTTCTTTCTTGAACACGTCATCCAACTGCACCATTTGTTCGGTAGTCAGCTTTTTGAGGTAATCAAAGTCATCTGATGAAATTGGCAGACCCAGCTCTTCGTCAATTTCAGACAGTTTGCTTTTGAACAACTCAAAAAACTCATTGTAGCTTCCTAGTAAGTTGCTTATATCCACGATAATCTTCAAATTAGCTACATAACTCTTCGTAAGGTTTTCGTTGAACTTGGAAAGCTCCCTGTATTTCTTCAACTCGCTCTTGTTTTTGGTCATCGTGGTTTCGACTTTGCCCTTCAAGTCATGTAGTTGTTCGCTGATGTTTTTGTTGTCCTTGAGATCTCCCAACTTCTTTGCTTCTGGTGGTGATGTTATACCAAGTAAACTTAGCATTTATTATATCAGGATTTCTTTTTTTCTTCAATGTACTGTTTAATGGCTTTAATATCTTTCTGGGTCTTATTGAACTGATCGATGTAGTAATAGTTGATGACGATCAGTACAACTAGCAGCAAAATGACACTCCAATTCATCTTTATACAGTATTTACAGATTATTTATCTCCAATTTGTTGTATTGTGACAAATACAACGGCTGGTTAAAATCTGGATCCGAAGCCATATCATTGTATCGTATGTTTTTGAATCCTCGAGAAGAGATGGCTGCTACCTCTCGGGCATTTAGTGCATAGTTATAATAGTTGATGTCAGCCAAATTGCCACCTTCTATAGTGCTTTTGTTGGGAAGGATGTTGAAGTCCCCTTGATTGACACGCATCATGCCTGGGACATGTTGTGTGTGGTACAGCATGTCATTGACGTACATTTTGAACAACACGCCATCCTCGGTCTCTTGGTATGCCATATGGTCTTCGAATACAAAACTGAGCATGATCCATTTTCCAGGAATCAAACTGAATATGTTGTGGCGCACAGTTTCGTCTGCATTCGGCACCCTAGAAATATCAATTTGAGTGCTAATGTCGTTGGATGTGTTGAATTGCACGATTAAAGACTTTGCCGAGTCACCAAACCTTACGAGAGGGCATTTGACGACGTAATCCTTGACATTAGATGTATCATTGTTGCTGTCGCGCATGGTGTATGGGTAAATGGTTTTGTCACCACGCACGAAGAGCACTTTGTTTGCTACATTTGCGTCAGAAAGATCATTAAACTTGACCCACATAGTATAACTAAACTGTGCGCCACCCCTTCGGTTCACTGAATTGGGCAAGTTGACGTAGTTCTTGGCAAACATATTAGAGGTGGTGAACTGTTTGTCTGTGAAGCCTTTGGTATCTACCCATCCTGAAATGATGGGAACTGAAACCTTTTTGGTAGCGTCGACTAGTATGCTTTCACTGGTCATAACATATGTAGCAATGGCTTTCAAAGCCAAAAATACTACGAATGCAATAAGGGCTTGCAACATGATGTTTACAACGGTCATGATGTACTATTTATTAATATGTAAGTAGAAAAAATATAAGACTTACTTCAAGTCATTGGAACTGATCCTGTAAATGGGACTGCGTACACCTAGCCCAAAGTAACTCATCCAAGTGCTCACATATGGTCCTTTGTTGTAAATTTGACGCACTTCTTTCATTGTTGCTGCGAAGTTATAGTACGTTCCATTGCCAATATATCCATTGAAGCCCTCTTTGTCGGCTTTGCCAGCAATCATGATGTCACCCTTGTGCTGTACCGGCAATGGTCGTGAGCCATCAGGGCGCGCCTTTAGCTCATGAACGGATGTCACACTGTACAGCTCGCCATCCACAAATGTACTCATTGTGGTGTCTTTAATAGAGTATGCGACGTGCACCCACCTCTGTAAGGGTACATAGTCGATGGTAGAACGCATAAAGAATGGGTTGTTTTTGATACCCTCCAGTGTGGGTTCTTTGTTTGCGGCATCAACGGCACCATTTGTTCTTGACGCTGCGTACAATTGGTTGGTTTTAGCATCCATGAAGACATAGAAGCATCCATCTGACCAAGAAGCACTGCTTCCACGATACATCACTGGCTTGTGGGTCCTCGTAATGTTCAAGTTATCGATGAACAACCATATGGAGTAAGTGTACTCATGTCCGTTGTTAGATGCTGGTAGCTTCGCGCCTGGTGAAATCATATAGTCGCCAGCCATGGGATTGGCCAAAACCACTGAGTCTTTTAAAATACTAACACTTTTCAACGTACCTCGTTTCATACGCACAACTATGAAAAGTATGACCATAATCAACACTATGGTAGTTGTCAACACCATTATTGGAAGAGGCATGTTTGTCGAAAGATTGCTGAGTCTTTGAGCAACCGTCGGTGTAGGCGGAGGTGTAGAGAAAAAAGCAGCAGGACTACTCATGGAATAGTTTTATTATAGATTAGAAAAAGAAACAGTCATCAGCATTTCTTATTTTTTGATTTTTGATAAAAGAGACTTTTCCATCGCCATAAATTGCGAGAAATAGCTACATATTGTCGTGGTATCTTCTTGACTTACTCCTAGTAGTTGAGCAAGTTTTCCCCGATACGGTTTAATATTGTTTTTGCACTTGAGCTCTTGTGCCAAACAATCCAACAAGTAGTAGATATGCTCCACTTCCGATACCCCTATACTTTGTTTAATCAGCGTCATGCGCTTGTTGTAGTTGCGCCGCAATGCCGACTTGGTGAGCAATTGTGTGAATATATAGCCGTCGTATGTGCCTGTTTTCTTTGTTTCCAACCCGTTCAGGTGATGATTGATATAACCACATTTTAGGATGCTGATGAGATTGTAAAACGACCAGTCAGTATACTGATACATGTGTTGTTCCAAAATCTCGGCATGAATGAAATTTGACATGACATCATTGAAGACGTTGATGTATACGGAGTTCTTTTGTTTGTACTTGTTTTTAAACATCTCGTTGACATAGTTCTCATAAACCAAAAGAGGAACAAGGTTGTTATCAGATATGATGACGAAGTCG
>Ga0214163_1000541_pt1 | contig 17241 bp, 17 predicted proteins | sample LakMenepilimnion_2_FD_153001 | JGI IMG/M metagenome (GOLD analysis project Ga0214163, IMG submission 153001) | Freshwater microbial communities from Lake Mendota, WI - Practice 15JUN2010 epilimnion v4 | ecosystem: Environmental > Aquatic > Freshwater > Lake > Epilimnion/Euphotic zone | place... | reverse complement strand
ACTCATGGAACTCTAGGGCAGCTGTTTTTCTGTCTCCTTGTTTTCATCGCTTTCGCGTCTTCTCGAACTTGGTCGGAAGGGAAAATTGTCTGGCCTTCGTTGACCGCCAGGAGTGCTCGGCTTTGGACCACGTTGTTGTTCTTTGCTGTTTTCGTTCAGTTGATTATCGGAGCTACTTTGCGCCACACGCAGAGGCTGCACTTGGCGGCATCAGATCTTTTGACGACCAAGGGATTCTTGTTGCCTCCATTCAGTCCTGCCGATGTTTTTGTACTGCATCTGCATAAATACTGGGGTTTTTCAGTCGCCTTGTTGGTTTTGTTTGTGGCTCTGAAGTCGCGTCACTGGATCGGACAAGTGCCTCGTTTGCGTTGGGTGTCCCCGGCTCTGATGATCATGCCGGTGAATCAAGTCATTCTTGGTGTTTATGTTATCCTGACGGGTAAAAGTTTCTGGGTGACCAATTTGCATGTGCTCAATGGTTTGGGGATTTTGGTGCTTTCATTCCTCGTCATGATTTCAGTCTGGGCTTCGACAACAGGAATCGGTCTCCTGGGGCAGTCGGTGCCTGACAAAGCCAAGGCTCTGATCTAATGTGGATTTCATGAGTGAGTCTGCCCCCCCGGAAATACCCTCTGCTGCGAATTCCAACCTGCGTGATTTATTGACGCTCACAAAATTTCGCCTCAGTGCCCTGGTCATCGTTACCACCTTTGTGGCCTTTTGGTTGCGGGCGGGTTCCGACATGAATGTCTGGCAGCTGGTTCACACGATTATCGGCAGCACACTGGCAGCTTTTGGAGCTGCAGTTTTCAATCAGTTGATGGAAATCGAGCCTGACTCACGCATGACGCGCACTGCGGATCGACCTCTGCCTGCCGGGCGCATCAGTCCTTCGGCAGCTTTTGCCTTTGGTTGGTTGCTGAGCACTGCGGGTCTGATCCATCTTGTTCACCGCGTCAATATCGAGGCTGCAGTGCTCACGGCGTTGACGTTGGCGACTTATCTTTTTATCTACACTCCACTGAAGCGACAGTCGGCTTCGAATACCTTGGTGGGGGCTGTTTCTGGTGCCTTGCCGCCGCTCATCGGATGGGCTGGCGCCGCAGGTGTGCCGGGATCTGGAGATGCGTATTTTCGCTGGCGCATCCTTGTGGAGCCAGGAGCGATCTACCTTTTCGCCCTTTTGTTTCTCTGGCAGTTGCCGCATTTCCTGGCGATTAACTGGATGTATCGCGATGAATATCGGCGCGGTGGCTTCGTGATGCTGGCCAATGACGATGAACTCGGTGCCCGCACCTCGAAGCACGCTTTAGCTTGGTCTGTCGCGATGCTCCTGCTGATGTTTTTCCCTGTGGCTCTTTCTTTGGTGAATGTTTGGCTGTTTTTGCCCGTCGCGTTATTGTTGAATCTCTGGTTATGTCAGCGTGCAGTGGTTTTCCAAAAACAACCTGAGAGAGCCACGGCGCGGCGCTTGTTTTTCGGCACTCTGATGTATCTGCCCGTCATCTTGATTATTACGGTGGCTGCTTGGAGGTAATCCATTCAACACACGCCTTTCGTCTTACTTATTATCATGTCTCTCCAAGAACCACCCTCCGAAACTCCGAGAATCAACCCCTGGACATTATGGGTGCCTATCATCCTCATCGCCTTGGGGATTGTTGTTTTTTACAACTACCTGATCTACACCTCACTTGAGTCAGAAAAATCTAAAGGCAAGTTGGGTGAGTTAGCACCACAAACGGAACGCCCTTCCTATTTGGGTCGCCTCGAAAAGGATCTGGTGCTCACCGAGCGCAACGGCCAAACGGTTCATCTGGCGGAGTTACGCGGCAAGATCTTGCTGGCTTCGTGGGTGTTTACCCGCTGTCCGCGTGGTTGTGCCGGCGTGGTTTCAAAGCTGAAAAAGCTCTACAGTGAGCTTGGAGGGAATCCTGATGTGCAGTTCCTTTCCTTCACGCTCGATCCTGATGACACTCCTGAGATGATGAAAGCCTTCGCCAGCGGGATCGACATCAAGGACACGGATCACTGGTGGTTTCTCAATGGGCCAAAAGATGATGTCAGGAAGTACCTGACGTTGTCCTTCAAGTTTAGGCCTGTGCAGGACCTGCCTGTAGCTGACCGCCTGACGCCTGACGATAAATACATCCATGACCTGCGAGTTTGTCTGGTTGATCATCAGGGGCATATCCGGGGGCTTTATGACGTGATGAATGCTGATCCCGAATACCAAGAATACTGGGACAAAAAAATCCGCCAGGACTTGAAATTCCTGCTCGAAGAAAAGAAGTAGGCCCCTAATGAAAGATAGCCGCCATTTTCCAAACGATTCGTTCTCCTTGTTACCATGACTGTCACTGAACTCCCTGGACTCTACACCATCTTTAATGCCTGTGCACTGCTGCACATCATCCTTGGCCTGATCCTGATCAAAAAAGGCCAGCGCACGGCTCATGTGGCGAGCATGGTGATTGCCCTGCTGTTTTCGACGGCGTTTCTAGGCTGCTATCTCTATTACCACTACCATGCCGGGCATGTGAGATTTGCGGGCACTGGCTGGACTCGGCCTTTGTATTTTACCATTCTCTTTACGCATATCCCACTCGCGATTCTCAGTCTGCCAATGATCATCATGACCGTTGTCCCTGCGCTTCGTCATCGTTATAGCCGCCACAAGAGCATGGCGAAATGGACGGTCCCTGTCTGGCTCTATGTTTCCGCCACGGGCATCATCGTTTATCTGATGTGCTATGTCTGGTATGGACCTCCGATCCGGGCTTAAAACTAGGGGGCTCGCACTTCGGCGAGCCATTCATGGACAGCGGTCGAAATGCTTTGGGCGACGTCTGACCTTGCTTTCGCAAAAGGCGGTCTGAACCAGGGGAAGCTGCCGATGAGGTCATGGGTGACGAGCACCTGTCCATCGGTGCCTGATCCGGCACCGATACCGATGGTACTGGCTCTGATCTTCTCCGTGATCTGTGCGGCTACGTCTTGCACGATGCTCTCCAGAACGATGGCGGAGGCTCCGGCTTGATCCAAGGCGACCGCATCTGCGATCAGGCCTTCGATCTGCTCTGGTGTTTTGCCTTTCTTTTTGTAGCCGCCTTCTTCCCGCACGCTCTGAGGCAACATGCCGATGTGACCCACGAATGGGATGCTGCTAGCAATGATGGCACATACTTGAGGAATGAACGCTCGGCCGCCTTCCAGTTTCACGGCATCCGCGCCAGCGTCCATTAGGCGACGGGCATTGGCCAGAGCTTGCTCGGGGGTGTCGTAACTGTGGAAGGGTAGGTCTGCGATGACAGGCGCACGTTTAACACCGCGACGCACTGCCGCGGTGTGATGCAGCATCATCTCCATGGTCACACCCGTGGTATCGGGCAAACCCAGCACTACCATGCCAAGCGAGTCACCGACGAGGATGAGATCCACGCCAGCTTCATCGAGAAGCCGGGATGTGGGGTAATCATAGGCAGTGAGCACGGCCAAAGGCAGTCCACTGCTTTTGCGTGAAGGAATCTCCGAGAGGCTTGTAAGCATGAGGAAACAGTTGCTGGGCTAACGGCCATTCAGGCCGCTGCATCAACTGATTTTCTCAGGCGGCAGATCTGAAACGCGCTTTTTGAGCTCGCGGCCTGGCTTGAAGCGCACGACACAGCGGTCAGGGATTCTTACTTCGCTTTCTGGCTTATTGGGATTGCGTCCCACTTTCGCTTTGGCGACACGGACTTCGAAAGTCCCAAACGTGCGGAAGGTGACGTCGTTGCCTTCTTCAAGCTTCTTTCCGACGAGGTCGATGAAAGAATCGACGAGGAGAGAAACATCAACTTGGGTGAGTCCGGTCTGATCACTCAGCTCGGAGACGATTTCGCGTTTTGTAATAGTAGCCATGAATCCAGGGGGGGATGAGGAATTGCCTTCTTATGGGGATTTCGCAAGCATTTCCTTGTTATCAATCACTGTTATTCTCGGGGTAAATGCTTATGATCCAGACTGCATGATCTCGGAGGAGGTCTTAAAATGCATTTTTGCGACACCTGAGAGACCTTCGGAACCCATACATTGAAAAATGTGTCGAGCTTGGTCTTTCACCGACTGGGACACACCCTTGGGGAGGGGGAAACCCAAGGCTTTACCCTCATGATCAAGCCATTTCACGAATGCGTCTCGCGCCAAAATGGATGCTGCGGCCACAGCGGGATCACTTTCTGCCTTGGTTCGCTGGATGAGTTCGATGCTACGACCTCGGGTTTGAAGGGCCTTTTGCAGCACGGCGGGATTGGCAAACTGATCTGATAGAGCTCGTGGACATTCTGGCACTTTTTCCAGCAGAGACTCGATCACTTTCGCGTGTCCCCAGGCCAGAAGGCGGTTCAGGTTGCCAAACTTGGTGTAAAGCTCGTTGTATTTGGCCGGGTTGATCTGCACCACTTCCCAGCGAATGCCGGGAAGTTGGCGAATACTCTGCGCTAGAGCGCTGATTTTGGCGTCGCTGCCGATGCGTTTACTGTCCACAGCACCAGCATCATTCAGCATTCGTGCCACTTTCGCATCGACATAGACACCAGCGATCACCAGGGGACCAAAAAAGTCGCCTTTGCCGCTTTCATCGACGCCGATGTGTGGCTGGAACCAGTCGGGATGTGTTACTTCTTCGTAGCCGATTTCGGCGGCACCAAGGACTTGAGGCTCCAGAATCAGGGTCACAAAATCTTCCGTTTCCTTGCCTTGGACGAGTACTTTGGGCCCTTTTTCGTAAACCAAGACGTTCACTTTGCCCTTCGTGGCTGCGTAGAGGCAGTAGGGCTTGGTTTCAAAGTTGAACCCACCATGCAAGAGCAGTGAGCGGAGGTTTTCAGCCTGATCGAGGGTGAGCGGCTTGGTGTAGGTGGTCAGGGCTGGCATTGGGGAATAATGAAACGTCGCCTCAGGATCATGAGGCCGCAGAGACTGAGGCAGAGCATGGAAAACCAGTCTCCCCAGCGGGCATAAAGCGTCATTTCTGGGATGGCGGGCACCTGCACCTCGCCGGGCAGGCAGCCTTCCAGCAGCGTGCTGCCTGTTTGCGGATCACTGAGTTGATTCACCACCGTCCCGAGTGTGTCGATGAAACAAGTCACGCCGGTGTTGGTGGCGCGGACCATGGGACGGCGGAGCTCGATGGCGCGGAATTTGGCATTTACCTGATGCACCTCCATCTGCTCACTTTGGAGGAACCAGCCATCGTTGGTGATGTTGATGATCATCTGAGGCGCCTCGCGAACAAACCGTCGGGCCAGCCGGCCGACGGTGTCCTCAAAGCAGATCAGGGGGATGATTTGGACAGCCGGATTTTCCAGCTTCAGCGGCTCTGTTTGCGTGCCCGGCGTGAAGTCACCAGGAATGACGCTACGAAGGATCGAAAAGGGAAACGCATTTCCCAGGGGCAGGTATTCTCCAAAAGGCACGAGATGAACCTTGTGATAGTCCTGCCTGTTCACGTAGCTACCCTTGAAAAGTACGGCAGAAACGTAACCGCCAGGGCCTGTCTCGGAGCCTTCATAGATCTCGGTGCCCGTCATCAGGCTGAAGTCTCCCATGGCCAGCAGTTCATTGAAGTAGCTTTCATGCTTCGGCAGGCCCCAGCGCTCGGGCTGTCCATTGAGATGGACCGGCAGTGCGCTCTCTGGCCAGACCACGAGATCCACAGGCGTGCTGCCTTCCCGTTTCTCAGCGTAAAGCTGGGTGAAGACCTTCAGCCGATCATAAACCTGGGGTGCCATGCGGCCTGACCAAGCATCCACCTGCGCCACATTGGGCTGCACCAGCAGTGTGCGCACAGGGATCGTCGCCGTGGGCTTTGCGGTGATTTTTAGCACGCCATAGCCTGCGGCGGTCAGCAGCAGGACCAGCGCCAGCGTGAAGTCCAGACGCGTGCGGCAGGTGCCTGTCCCGCGAAAAGCCCGCACTTGTCTCGTGACGGTGTTCCAACCAGTGCAGGCCACGAGCATCGGGATGAAGGAAAGCCCCATCACGCCCACCAGATCCGCGCTCTGGATCAGTACGCGGTTTTGATGCAAAGCCACGCCGAGTCCGTTCCAGCCAAAACCCGTGAAGACCGTCGTGCTGCGCAGCCATTCGCAGGCCACCCAGGCTGCTGCGGCCAGTAGTGAGCAGCGCAGAGACTCCCAGGTGCTCGTCTGCCAGCTGCCCTGAGTCAGCTTTTTCTCGTCAGGCCGTGCGTAACGATGAACAAACCAGCTCCAGGCCCCAAAATACAAGGCACAAAACGCACTGAGCCCGATCACGGCCCCGAGGCCCATCAGCTCAGGGCCGATGCCGAGCCACGAATGGTCCGTCGCCCCGGCTAGCACGCGGGATGAATGCCGCACCCACCCCAAGTTCGGCAGGAAAAAAGCCAGCCCTGCTAGAAAGCCGGGGACAAACGGGCGGCGCATTTTGTCACCACGCCACAACACCGCCAGCAGTGGCAGAGACCAAAACCATACCGTCCAGCCTTGGTCCCAGCGCGGAAAGGCCAGCATCAGCAGACCACCGCTCAAGAGCGGCAGTAGCACATTCATCGGAATTTTTTTCGTCGAGGGCACATGCCAAGTAGCTTGGAAATGGCATCTGGAAACGTCAATTTCTTCGCCGAAGAGCACTCCACAGCATCCCGCCGCCGCCGACGACGAACAAACCGGGGAACCAGATGGAATAAAGCGCCGCCCGAGTGTCATGCTTTAGCACCGCATGATCCGGCTGGGCGGGATTGACATAGCAGGTCAGCTCCGTGCCCACAGGGTATGGGGACAGCCGCTGCTGCACCACCTCCTCGTGTTGACTCGGGATGTCCACACGCTTGATCTTCGTGCCCGTCATTTCCTGATCTTTGAAAATGTAGCGATACTTCACCTCGGCGCGGTAAGCGGGATTGGAATTCGGCGTCGGACGCTCCTGAGCGACGCGTGATGAAATAATCCGGCAGGGCAGGGGGAGCCAGCGTCGCGTCTCCTCCGCGCGCTGCCACGCAGTCCACAAAACCCAAGTAAACGCAAGGCCAGCGCAGGCAATGAACACCCCCATGCCACCCAGCCAGAGGCGTCCTGAGAGAGAAGAAGAGATCGAGATAGGCATGATGAATCCGAGGGAGGCTTTGACTAGCCTACGCATGTGCTCCATACAAGGAGGTTGCTACCTTGATCATGGCTCTCGCCTCTGAAATCCCACTTCCCAATACCCGCCCACCGCGCTGGCTTCTGAAGCCCGTGCCCGAGGGGGTGGTGGAGCTGTCTTCAGAATCCGGCCTGCATCCCATCCTCGCCCTGTTGCTGGCGCAGCGCGGTATCACCAAGGCACCGCAGATTCGGGATTTCCTAGTCCCCAAGCTCGCCTCACTCGGTGATCCCCTCGTGCTGCCTGAGATGCCGCGTGCGGTGGAGCGCATCCTGGAAGCCGTCGATAAAGGCCAGCGCGTCGCTTTATACGGTGACTACGATGTCGATGGTGTCACCTCCATGGCGCTCATGCATCTCACGCTGAATGCTTATGGCCTGAAGCCGCATCTGTTTTTGCCTTCCCGCATGGACGAAGGCTATGGTCTCAGCCTCGATGGCTTTGCGCGTTTGTTTGAGGAATACGGCAAGCCAGACCTGCTCCTCGCACTCGACTGCGGGACCACTTCGATCAAGGAGCTCACCTGGCTTCGCGAACAAGGCGTGGATTGCGTCATCGTCGATCACCACGAGCTGGCTCCTGAAGGCCGTCCGCCATGCATCGCCTTGGTGAATCCCAAGCTCGGAACGGATTATCATTATTTCTGCACCGCCGGACTTGTTTTCAAAGTGGCTCATGCCCTCATGAAGACACGTCGAGTCGAAGGCTTTGATCTCAAGGAAACCCTGGATCTTGTCGCCCTCGGCACCGTCGCTGATCTCGTGCCGTTGGTGGATGAAAACCGACTGCTCGTGCGCCGTGGTCTCGAAGCCTTGGCTCAGACTGAGCGCATCGGCCTCCGGGCGCTAAAGCTCACGGCGGGTGTCGATGGATTCATCCAGACGCATCACGTCGGCTTCCGCCTCGGACCACGTCTCAATGCCGCCGGTCGTCTCGATACCGCCTTTACCTCACTTCAGCTTCTTCTGGCTGACAATCATGACGTCGCCTCCGAGTACGCTGCCCTGCTGGAAAGTCACAATCGGGACCGTCAGGCCGTCGAGCTCGCCGTTTATAATGAAGCCGAGCAGATGCTACTGGCCATGGGTGACATGGATCAGCATCACGCCGTGGTTTTAGGCTCGCGAAACTGGCACCCTGGTGTCGTCGGCATCGTCGCCTCTCGTCTATCCCGACTCGTCAACCGCCCGACCATCCTCTTTTCCTTTGATGAAAACGGCATGGGCAAAGGCAGTGGGCGCAGCATTCCCGGCTTCTCATTGGTCGAGGCTATCGACATCTGCCGCGAGCACATCGTACGTGGTGGTGGTCATGCCATGGCCGCAGGTGTTTCAGTTTCTGAGGACAAGCTCGAAGTCTTCCGTGCCGCCTTCTGCGAAGCCGCTCGCAGAGCTCTCACGGATGAAAATCTCACGGCTGTGCTTGAGCTCGATGCTGAAGTCCGCCTCAGCGAGTTGACCCTAGACTTCCTGCAAAACTTCCGCCTCATGGAACCCTTCGGTCAGAAGAACTCCGAGCCCGTTTTCCTCTGCAAGCGCATCATGCCGCGACTGCCCGGCCGCCTGATGAAGGAAAAGCATCTTCGTGTCATGCTCACCCAGGATGGTGCCAGCATGGAGGCCCGCTGGTTCAATGCCCCTCTGCAAAACCTCCCCAAACCACCTTGGGATGTCGCCATGCGCGTCCAGCGCAACTACTGGCGTGGAGAAGAACAATGGCAGCTCACCCTGGATGCCGTCCGCAGTGCCGAGTGAGTGTCGAGTGTTCGTGTGGATTTTCCAATCGCGTATCGAGACTAAGGGCGGCCAAGCCGCGACGTGGGGTAACGTGATCCAAACGTAAACTGCACAGGAACTCGGGGTGTATTCAGAAGCACCCACTGAGCCAGCTAAGAAAGAGGGCCAGCCAGTCGCCGCTGAAACCAAGCCGAACACGCCGAAAGTCCTCCTAAGTGTCTTTTCCGAAGACGAAGCCGTCGGCAGCGAGGTCGCGATTGATCCAGTCATCGGAGAGAATGGCAACTTTGACCTGAACATCATCGTCAAAGCTGACACCGCCCCAGCTTAGCCAGAGCCTGGTACTCGGCGGCTCTCTTCTATTAACCCTGTTCGCCGGGGTATGGAATTCAAAACATCAGTAACTCTAAGCAAGGGCATCCCTGGCTGCTCGGCATCTATCAGCCCGCCATGACCGAAGGCCAAGCCGCTGATCTTCTCCATGCCGTCATCTTGAGCGGTGACATTTCTGAGTTGGAGAAGGCGAAGGACTGACTCAAGTGATGCGGGCACTCCTGCCCGCACCTTGTTTGTTCCCTCATGTTGCATGCAGGAGTGCCCGCATCACATCACTTTAGGCGAGACGCACGTCGATGTCTTTTTCCAGGAAGGTCCAGAGGCTTTCGAGGGAGGCGCTGACTTTGGTCTTGGCGGCGGCGAGTTCGTCTTTGGTGAGGCGCTGGTCGGCGGCGGGGACCTGACGGGCGAACATGTAGTATTTGATCTTGGGCTCGGTGCCGCTGGGGCGCACGGCGAAGCTGCGGCCATCGGCGAGATCAACGAAGAGCATCTTCTCGGTGGAGATGGCTTCGCCTTCTTCATCGACAATGCCGGGCTTGCGGAAGTCGCGCACGTTGATGACGGAGCTGCCATCAACTTCGGTCGGTGGGTTGGCTCCGTAGCTGTCGGCGAGTTTGGCGATTTGGGCGGCTCCGCTGGCGCCTTCGAAAACTTTGCTCTGGTTCACTTCGAGGAAGTAACCGACATCGCAATACACCTCGTCGAGCAGTCCGGCGACAGTGAGGCCTTGGCTGGCGGCGTAGGCGGCGAGCTCGGCGAACATGACGACGGCTCCATTGCCATCTTTGTCACGGCTGAAGTCATCGCCCATGTAGCCATAGCTTTCCTCACCGCCGAAGACGAGGAACTTGCTGTGCTTGAGGCGGGCGGCGCGGGACTCGGCGGCGGGCAGGTCGCGATAGGTGGCGAGGATGTTGGCGGGCAGCGCGGCTTCGTATTTGGCGAGTTTATTGCTGATCCACTTGAAGCCGGTGAGGGTGTTGATGCAAAGTACGCCAAATTTGGCGGCGATGGTGTCCTGCATGGGGCTGGTGACGAAGGTCTTCAGGAAGACGGCGTTCTTTTTGTTTTCGTCATTGAGGATGCCGAGATCAAACATCGTCTTCAGGCGATACCAGCCCATGAGGGAGCCGGTCTGATTGCCCGTGAGGAGGACCATTTCGCCCTTGTCATTGCGGACGCCGACGCCCATGCGGTCGCAATCAGGGTCGGTGCCGATGACAATGTCAGCGCCTTCTTTGTTGGCGAGATCGACGGCCATTTTCAGGGCAGGGGCGTTCTCGGGGTTCGGGGATTTGACGGTGGGGAAGCGGCCATCACGCACGTCCTGCTCGGGGACGGTGAAGTAGTTGAAGCCGAGCTTTTTCAGCAAGACAGGGACGAGCACGCCACCGGTGCCGTGGAGGGCGGTGAAGACGATTTTGAGGTTTTTGGCCTTCTCGCCTTTCAGCAGCTCGGGCTGAAGCATCATGGTCTCGACTCGGGCGAGGTAGAGGTCGTCCATCTTAGCGCCGAGCGGGATAATTTTGCCCTGCTGATCGGCGGGCAGGGGTGTGTAGGATTCGTCTTTGAGGGCGTTGACCTCTTTGATGATGCCGGTGGCGTGGGGCTCGACAATGCCTGCGCCGTCGCTGAAGTTCACTTTGAAACCGTTGTCGTGGGCGGGGTTGTGACTGGCGGTGAGCATGACGCCGGCGTCGGCGCGGAGCTGACGGATAGCGAAGGACATCTCCGGCGTGGCGCGGCAGCCGTCGAAGAGATAAACGTCAGCGCCGTTTTCGATGGCGATCTGGGCGCATTTCTGAGCGAACTCGGCGGAGAAATGGCGGGTGTCGTGGGCGAAAACGACGCTGGGTTTGCCACCGAGGCCGGCTTTGGCCCGGTAGGCCTTGGCATACGTGACGAGGCCACGGGTGGCGCGACCGACGTTATAGTAGTTCATGGCGTTCGTGCCGACGCAGGGGTGGTCGGGGCGCTGGTCGGCGGGGGCCGCACCACGCTCGGCGGCGGTGACGATCTTGCCGACGGTGCGTCCGCGCAGGCCGCCGGTGCCGAACTTGAGAGCCTGGTAGAAGCGGTCATTCAGCTCCGCCCACTGACCGGCGGTTGCGAGTTCCTCGATGCTGGCGCGGTAAACCGGATTCGGGCTGGCGGCGAGCAGGGCCAGGATGTTTTCGTGGCTGGAGGCGAGGAGCTGACCGGCGTCAGCGGCGGATTTGAGAGTGGCTTCGAGGGACATGAGGATGCCGAGAATAGCTGGGCATGACGAGATGGCAATCCCCTCAAGCGGGGGATTTTGGCGCTGATCCTGTAGTACTTGTTTCAATGAAAGCCGAACATCGCTTCAAAGGCCTACTCAATTTCATCTTGCCTAATGATCTACGTGCATTAATGTAGCGCTTTCCTTTCCCGGACGAACTTCTGTTTTTTGGCGAGAGTGGGGCCTGCCCCGCTCTCTTTTCGTCTAGAGAGGGTCCATTTTTATGATTAGCGAACTTAAAGCACTATTCGATTACTACGAGAAAGAGAAAGGCATCGACCGCGACAAGATGGTCGAGGCGCTTTCCCAGGCGCTTCTCGCGGCCTCGAAGAAGAGCATCGGTCCAGCCCGTGAGCTGCGCATTGTGATTGATCCCGAAAAGGGAACGATCAAGGCGTGGGCGAAGCTGGTGGCCGTCGAAACCGTTTCCAATGCTTGGGAAGAACTCCCGATTGCCAAGGCCCGCCTGATCAAAAAGGATGCCCAGATTGGTGACGAGATTGATCTTGAGGTCACACCCAAGAATATGGGCCGCATCGCCGCTCAAACCGCCAAACAGACCATGCTTCAGCGTCTGCGCATGGCTGAAAAAGAAAATCTCTACGATGAGTTCAAGGACCGCACTGGCGACGTCGTCAGCGGTGTTGTGCGTCGTTTTGACAAGTCGGATGTGGTCGTTGATCTCGGTAAATTCGAAGGCACCATGCCTTCCAAGGAGCGTGTCACCACCGAAGACTACACCATCGGCGACCGGATGCGTTTTTACGTCAAAGCTGTCGAGCGCGAAGGTGCTCGTGGTCCTGAGATCGTGCTCAGCCGTGCACATGTGAACTTTGTTCGACGCTTGTTTGAATTTGAAGTCAGTGAGATCGGTGATCGCACCGTCGAGATCGCCAGCATTTCTCGCGAAGCTGGTTATCGCACGAAGGTGGCTGTTCACAGTGCAGATGAAAAAGTCGATCCAGTCGGTGCTTGCGTCGGCCTGCGTGGCGCACGCGTGAAGAACATCGTTCGTGAATTGAACAACGAGAAGGTGGACATCATCCGCTGGAAATCAGACCCCGCCGATTTTGTGCGTGAGGCGCTGAAGCCCATCAAGGTGCTGACGATCCAAGTCTCGCCCGACAAGAAAAACGCTCGCCTGACGGTGAGTGAAGAAGATCTTTCCAAAGCCATCGGTCGTCGTGGTCAAAATGCCCGTCTTACTTCCCGCCTTGTTGGCATGGAGTTGCAGATTGAGCGTGATGAACATGCCGCTGAGGTGTTCGAAGGCCAGATGGACCATGCTGCTCATGATCTTGAAAAAGCCATTGGCATCAATCTTGATACGGCCCGCAAGCTGATCAACGGCGGTCTTGGTGACCTCCAGATGCTGCTGCAATCCGAACTCGAAGACATCATTGACGCCATTGGTGGGGACGAAATCCTCGCCAAGCAGGTCCATGAGCGCATTCTAGCCTATACCCCAGGAGAGTAGCCATGAGCCTCTCTTCTTCCAGATCCCAAACCCTCACTCCGACAGCCCTACACGCCGCTCGCCCGCTCCACGTTTCTCATGCCTCCCCGTTCCTCCTCCACCAAATCCGCTCAGCCCACTTCCGACAGCATTGCTGACGAGGAAGTGATCGAAGGCGCTCCTGCCAAGAAGACGGCAGTAAAAAAAGAAGTGCTTTCACTGATCGAGGAAGAGAAACCGAAGAAAAGAGTGCCTCGTAAAGAAGGATCAACGCTGCCAGTGCTGGGAGTCAGGCCTGTCGTTACGCCAGTCGTAGAAGCCGCACCACCTGAGCCGCCAAGGAAGACGCTCGATGATGCCAAGCGTGACGCCTTGAACTTGTTCGAGGAGGATGAGAAGCCCAAGGTGAAGCGCCGGGCTGTCGATACCCAAACGCAAAGCGCTTTGCGTCCGATCTCGATGCTGAAAGAGCCAGGTCCTGTGACCGTTGCTCCGCCGCCTCCGCCACCAGCTCCCGTCGCCAAGGTTGAGGAGCCAGTCGTCGAATTTGAGATCAATGAAGCCGGTGAAAAAATCATTCACCTCAAGCCGCCTATCATTGTCAAAGATCTGGCCGAGAAGATGGGACTGCGCCCCTTCAAGATCATTGCTGATCTCATCACGCTGAAAGTTTTCGTTCCAAATGCAGAGAAGGCCATCGATATTGAAGTCGCTGAAAAGGTCTGCGAAAAGCATGGCTTCCGCCTTGAACGTGAGAAACGCGAAAAAGGCGCTGGCGTTCACAAGGTCGAGGAAGTCATCGTTGAGCCAGTTGCTCAAGTAGTTGAAGAAGTCGAAGAAGATAAACTCGAGCTGCGTGCGCCGATCATTACCTTCATGGGGCACGTTGATCACGGTAAAACGTCTCTTCTTGATGCCATTCGCAAAACGCAGGTCGTCACTGGCGAAGCTGGTGGGATCACCCAGCACATCGGTGCTTACAGCGTTTTCCATGAGGGCAAGCCGATCACGTTTATCGATACCCCTGGACATGCCGCTTTCTCTGGTATGCGGGCTCGTGGTGCCAACGTCACCGACATCGTCGTGCTCATCATTGCTGCAGATGACGGCATCATGCCGCAGACCAAAGAAGCTCTGGCCCATGCCAAAGCTGCTGACGTTCAGATCATGATCGCCATCAACAAGTGCGATCTGGCATCTGCTAACATACTTCGTGTCAAATCACAGCTTCAGGACATCGGTCTAGCCCCTGTCGAATGGGGTGGTGAAATCGAGTGCATGGAAGTCTCAGCCAAGTCAGGGTTGGGTATTGATAACTTGCTCGAAACCATGGCCCTGCAAGCTGAAGTGCTCGAGCTCAAAGCTGATCCGAAAGCTCCGGCTCGTGCCACGGTGATCGAATCCAGCATGGTCGCCGGTCGTGGCCCCGTAGCCACGGTCATCTGTCGTCAGGGCACATTACGTGTTGGCCAGCCCTTCATTTGTGGACCTCATTGGGGCAAGACCAAGGCTCTGATCAATGATCGTGGTCAGCCTATCAAAGAAGTTAAGCCAGGAATGCCTGTGGAGCTTGTTGGCTTTAGCGACATGCCGCATGTGGGTGATGAAGTCGTTGTTATGGACAGCGAGCGCTCGGTGAAGAAGCTCAGCGAAGAGCGGCAGGAAGAAAGCCGCCAGAAGAAGCTGGCTGTCACACGCCGCTCGACTCTTGAGCATCTCTTCACCAGCATTGATGAAGGCAACAAAAAGACCCTCAAACTCGTCATCAAAACAGACGTGCAGGGCTCGGTGGAAGCCATCGTCAAATGCTTGGGTGAGATCACCAGTGACAAGATCAATCAGCGCATCCTGCATAGCGATGTAGGGCCGATCACTGAATCGGACGTGCTTCTGGCCTCGGGCTCGGACGCTATTATCATCGGCTTCAATACCAAGGTTGAAAACAAGGCCCTCGGCGTCGCCAAGCGCGAAGGCGTGCAGATCAAACTTTACTCCATCATCTACGAACTCATCGATCAGGTGAAGGATGCCATGACTGGAATGCTTGATCCGCTCACGCGTGAGAAAGTGCTCGGACACGCCAAGGTCAAGCAAGTCTTCAAGGTCAACAAAGGCTACGTCGGTGGTTCACAGGTCACGGATGGCCGTATCGACCGTAAGCAGCGCGCTCGCGTTCTGCGTAATGGTCAGGCAGTCTATGATGGCGGCATCGAAACACTGCGCCGCTTCCAAGACGAAGTCCCCGAAGTTCGCAATGGTCTCGAGTGCGGTATCAAGCTGCATGGCTTCTCTGACTATGAAGAAGGTGATATTATCGAGTGCTACGAACTCGAGAAATTCGCTCAAACACTTTAATCGCCTTACGCGCGGAGGCTTGCTTCATGGCGGCCTCCGCGTTTGAGTTTTCCCCACTTTCCCGCCCTTCCTTATGTCGCAACGTGTCCAACGAGTCAGCGAACTGGTTAAACGAGAGTTGAGCATGGTCTTGGAGCGTCACTACCGCTTTGATGGCGTTGTGCTCACCGTTCATGATGTTGAAGCTACGCCGGATTTGAAGCAATGCTTTGCTTACATCGGCATCATCGGCAAGGCCGGTCAAGAGCAGGCGATCATTGAAAAGCTTGGCAAAGAGCGTGGTAGCATCCAGCGTGAAGTTCACAAGCGGATCGTCATGAAAAACTCACCACAGATTTTTTTCCGTCTGGATCAATCTATCGAGCGCGGCGTCAGAATCTTGAACGCCATCGATAATCTCCCTCCTCCAGCCGCACCCTTGGCTGAAGGAGAGATTGAGCCTGATTTTGTCGGCTAAAAACCGCTGAGAAAGCCATGAACAGCGCTTTTTGGAACAAGTAACTTCAAGAGAGATAAAAATTTGGTTGCCGGAATGGCGACTTGTGGCACTATCCACGCCCCCGCAAACCGGACGAATTGCCCTTTGGAAGTCAGTCCGCCGCGGAACCACCCTTCAGCAGACAAAGTTATGGCATACGCAATCATCAAAACCGGCGGCAAGCAGTATCAAGTATCCGTGGGCGACAAGCTCGACGTTGAGAAGCTCGAGGTCGCCGAAGGAGAATCCGCAACCTTCGATCAAGTTTTGGCCGCAGGTGAAGGTGCAGACATCAAGATCGGTGCCCCAATCCTCGCTGGCGCTAGTGTCGTTGCCACCGTGGTGAAGCAATTCAAGGCTCCTAAAGTCACTGCCTTCAAATTCAAGAAGCGCAAAGGTTATCACAAGACCAAAGGCCACCGTCAGCCTCTGACCCGTGTGGAAGTCACTGCGATCAACGCTTAATTTTTCAATCTAATCCCCCAACCTCCAAGGAGTACTGAGTCATGGCGCATAAGAAAGGTCAAGGAAGTGTCAAAAACGGACGCGATAGCAACAGCAAGCGTCTCGGTGTGAAAAAGTATGGCGGCGAAGTCGTCATTCCTGGTAACATCATCATACGTCAGCGCGGAACCAAGTGGACTCCAGGCCGTAACATCGGCATGGGTAAGGACCACACTCTTTTCGCCTTGGTTGCTGGCCGTGTTCGTTTCGACCAAGACGGTCGCCGCGTGAACGTCGACGAAGCTGCTCTACAGGCTTAATTCGGCTAACAATTTTTGTTTCCTTTTTAGGCGGACTCATTCTTGAGTCCGCCTATTTTTTTCTCAATATTATCATGGCACGAACAGGCATCGCACGGGCATTATCGAAAATGGGCTTTTGCTCGCGCAGTGAAGCTGCGGCCTTGATTAAATCAGGTCAAGTTACTCTCAATGGCAAGCTCACTCGTGATCCTGAAAAGCCTGTCGAAATCGGGCGGGACCTGGTGAGGGTGGATGGCGTGCCTGTGAGTGCGACAAAGCCTGTTTACGTGATGTTAAACAAACCTCGTGGCCTAGTGACTAGCGCCAGTGATGAGCAGGGTCGTGATACGGTGTACGAATGCTTTAAAGATCCGTCTCTGCCTCATATTTCACCCGTTGGGCGCTTGGATAAAGCGAGCGAGGGGCTTTTGCTTTTTTCAAACGATAACTCATGGGCCAGTCGCATCACTGATCCAGAGACGCATCTGCCCAAGACCTATCATGTGCAGGTAAGTGGACTAGTGGATGATCTGATGCTTCAGCGACTGTCTCGTGGAGTCATGCACGAAGGGGAAAAACTCAGTCTTGTCTCCGTGACTAAATTGCGAGTAGGCGAGAAAAATACCTGGCTCGAAATTATTCTAGATGAGGGTCGCAATCGACATATTCGCCGCGTCTTGGACGCGCACAGCATCGAAATATTA
>Ga0214163_1000537_pt1 | contig 17330 bp, 14 predicted proteins | sample LakMenepilimnion_2_FD_153001 | JGI IMG/M metagenome (GOLD analysis project Ga0214163, IMG submission 153001) | Freshwater microbial communities from Lake Mendota, WI - Practice 15JUN2010 epilimnion v4 | ecosystem: Environmental > Aquatic > Freshwater > Lake > Epilimnion/Euphotic zone | place... | reverse complement strand
GACGAGCTACAGCCCGAGCGACCTGCTACGCGAGATCGAGTGGACGCGTTACCGCGGTGGGCGCTGCAACGGCAACTACCTCGACCGTATTCACTACCTCGAAGAGTGGTTTCGCGACAACGATGCTCGCGACAATGTGCGCGACATCACGCGCAGCATCGCGCCCACAATTCAGCTGAAGGGGCGAAAGATCGACGAGATGACGGTGCTCTGGAAAAGCTACCGCTACCTCAAAAACAATCCCGAGCTACGCAGCGGCATGGCCCGGATCGAGGCGGAGTTGCAGCGCCACCCTTTTCATTACATCCCCAAAAACGCCGTGGCCGCCATCGAGCCCAAGCTACAAAGCGGCGACATCATCGGCATCGTCACCCACAAGGCTCATGTTTATTGCAGCCACGTCGGGCTGGCCCTGCGCACTCAGGATGGCATAATGCGATTCATGCATGCTTCAGCCGACAAAAAGCGTGTCATCATCGACAAATCTGTTTCCGGCTATCTCGCCGATTTTAAAAGCCACGCTGGTATCATCGTAGCGAGACCGAGATGATCTTCAGCCTTCTTCCAGGATGCCCTTTTTTAGGGTCAAGCGGCGATCACCGCGCTTGGCCAAGGTTTGATCATGAGTAACCACGACGAGAGTCTTTTTGGATTCCTCAACGATGCTCATGAGCATGTCCATGACGCCTGAACCGGTGCTGGAATCGAGATTCCCAGTGGGTTCATCGGCATAAAGGATGCCGGGATCATTGATCAAGGCTCGTGCAATGGCGACGCGCTGCTGTTCGCCGCCGCTGAGTTCCGTGGGAAGATGATCCAGACGCGGCGTGAGGCCCACGCGATCCAACAGTTCACGGGCGCGGCCTTCCGCCTGCCGACCACCGATCAAGGCTGGCAGGATGACGTTTTCCAAAGCTGTCAGCTCCGGCAAAAGGAAGTAGTGCTGGAAGACGAAGCCCATTGTACGGTTGCGAGCCAGCGCGCGCTCTTTGGCGCTGCCTTGATAGAGCGATTTACCATGCACGAGCACATCGCCACTCGTGGGTTTTTCCAACCCGCCAAGGACGTAAAGCAGAGTCGTTTTACCCGCACCAGACTGGCCGCAGAGAAAAACTTTTTCACCAGGAGCGACCTGCACATTCAGACCGCACAGCACGGGCAACTCATGACCACCGATCTTGTAAATGCGGTGGACATCGGTGGCGACTAGGGTGGCGGCTGAACTCATGAGTGGGCGTTTTGCGTTTGATCGAAGGCCATTCGTCCGAGGGCGATTGAGCCCAGCAAGCCAGAACGTGAACCTAGGCCCGGAGAAACCACAAAGCTGTCAATGTCACGCCCCACCTGAGGGATGAGCAGGTAGCCATTCAGATGATGAATAAGGCGGCCACGAATCAGAGGGATGAGCTGTGGCTGCGCCATGACACCACCGCCGAGGATGATGCGCTTCGGAGAAAGTGTAAGGCAGAGATTCATCAAGGCATGCCCCATGACATCGGCGATTTCTTCCCAAGCTGGATGATCCATCGGCAGCATGTCGGCCCGCACACCCCAGCGTTTGGCGATGGCAGGGCCGCAGACGTAACCTTCGACACAGCTTTTGTGATAGGGACATTGACACTCACGCTGCACCGCGGCGCTGTTAGTCGGTGGAGGAACGACGAGGTGCCCGATCTCGGGATGCATCGCTCCATGGACGAGCTGGCCATTAACCAAAACACCACCGCCAACACCAGTGCCGACCGTGATGTAAATGAGCGGATCCATCCCCTGCCCCGCACCCCAAAGATATTCGGCGAGCACCGCGGCATTCACGTCCGTGTCAAAGCCTATGGGCACGCGAAAACGGTTCTTGAAAAACGTCACTACATCGGTCTGCTGCCAGTTGGGTTTGGGAGTGGTGGTAATGAGACCGTAACCTTCACTCTTGGGATTTAAATCCAAGGGGCCAAAGCTACCGATGCCGATGGCGGCAAACTGTCCGTGCTCAGTTTTCGCACGAGAAAGCCAGCGGCTGGTGGCCTCCAGAGTCTCTTCAGGCGTCGTCGTATCGATGCGATGCGTCGCACGAATGTCATGGGGCCCCGTGCCGATGCCGCAGACGATCTTGGTGCCGCCCATCTCGATGGCAGCGATGAGTGGGACTTGCTGATCACTCATGCAGTGCGGACGGCGGCTGAGTCACGAATTCCAAGACTGGCGTAGATCTCGCGCGTGGCCTGTGATTTATTAAGTGTGTAAAAATGGATGCCGTCCACGCCGTTATCGATGAGATCACGGCACTGCTCGGTGGCGTAATGCACGCCGACACGCTGCACGGCTTCTTCATCGTTGCCGCAGCGCTGGATGGCACGCAGTAGCTTGGCGGGATAACGAGCGCCTGCCGCGAGCTCGGCCATGCGCTTCATGCCGCTGGCACTCGTGATGGGCATGATGCCTGCGATGATCGGGATGGTGATACCGGCAAGGCGGCAGCGGTCACGGAAATCGAGGAAATCGTGGTTATCGAAAAACAGCTGCGTGCAAATGTAATCGGCCCCGGCGTCGCACTTGGCTTTCAGATAATCCATTTCCAGCACGCGATTCGGTGTGGAGGGATGTCCTTCAGGAAAACCAGCGACAGCAATACCAAATCCGCGCTTGTCAGGATGAGCACCTGTATCGTTGAATTTCTTGATAAACCTCACCAGATCCGCCGCGTGCTGAAAGGCATCCTTGCTGCGATCATAGCCTTCAAGATTGCGCGGAGGATCACCACCGAGCGCCAGAATATTGCTAACGCCAGCCTCAGCATACCGCTCCAAGATACTGGCGATGTCAGCCTCCGTGTGGCAGACGCAGGTCAGATGCGGAACGGGGTCCAGCGTGGTGGTTTTTTTGATGCGCACGACGAGGTCATGCGTGAGCTCACGTGTCGAGCCACCGGCTCCGTAGGTCACACTGACAAAGGAAGGTTTGTAGGCCTCCAGTTCACCGATCGTCTCATACAACGCCTCAAATGCCTCGGCAGACTTGGGTGGAAAAAATTCAAAGGACAGCGTCGGGCGCTGCTGGCTGAGGATATCGGAAATGTGCATCAGGAAAAAGTCGCGTAATGAAGACGAGGTTCAGAAAGGCGCAAGGGCACGGTCATTTTGAGAAAAGGTTTATTCGAGGAAACAACTACTCAAAAGTAGCCTCGATGACATCCCCTCCCGTAGGCTCGACGAGCTGGCTTTTCACGAGATCCAGACCACTGCCGATGCCATAAGGCTGAATGTAGAGCTTTTGTTTCCGCCTCTGGAGGTTTTCCTTCACCGTCAGCACCTGCTGAAAGTTCACCGGATCTTGGAAATCTGAAAACCAATACAGCGCATCCGCCGGCCTTACCTGTTCACTGAGCAGAGCCAGCCAAGTGTAGTTATTGCTGCCTAAATAATGAATGAACCAGGTATTCGGGCGCTTCGCCAGCACCTGATAGACACTCTCCATGGGAATCACGTCGGACTTGGAGAACTTGAATTTGCGCGTCTCTTGCAGCGTCGCCATCCCACCCATACGCCAGAATTTTTCAAACTCGGTGCCAGAGGTGCGGAACAAGTCTTCGCCTTCAAGGCCTCTCGTCGGCGGCTTATCCAGACCACAGCCGACGTAAAGAACCACGATGCTGTCACGGGCCACCTTGTCCACCTCCTCAATCACACGCGGCAGAAAGGGTGCCATGGAGCCAGACACATCCAGCACCAGAGCCAGCTTCTTGGCTTTGATCTCACGGCCAAACATCGACAGAGGCTGAAAAACCATGCCACCTTTGGAGCCCAGACCCATGCCTTTGCCAAAACCGCCACCCGCCCCGCCCAGCCCTGAGGCCCCCATGGAGCTGGAAAGCATGTCTTTGGACTCTGGCAGATCGAGCAAATCAGGCACTTCATCCGGCAGGACGATCTCGGAGACCGAGTTGATGCTGGCGATCTTGCGCATCGGCACAGGCTTGTTCAGCCAGGTTTTTTTCTTTTGCTGTACCTTGTGTTCCAAGGCTTGTGAGGCCTCCGCCCCCTGCTTCGTGCCACCGGGTAAAAAGTCCACCTGTTGATCCAGCAGACCTTGGTTCACAACCAAAACACCTGCCGAGCCAATGATGAGCGTGTGGATGGCGAGGCTGATGGCCAGGGAGCGTCCGCCCCAGCTATCCCACTTCTCCAACCACTTCTTTTTGATCTCCGAAGCTTCCTGAGGTGCCTCAGCATCGTCGCTCTTGGTTTCATCCCCTCCCTCTTTGGCAGATGGTGAAGCTGGGGTTTGGTCACTCGGCTCGGCCTGTACTTCTGGCTCAGTTTCAGCAGTGGCATTCGGCTCTTCAGGCTTTGCCGACACTTGCGGCGACTCCAGTTCAGGGTTGCTAGCCTGTTTTTCTAAACGCGGCTCAGGCTTTGGCGCTGGTGAAGAAAGAAACACCTTCGTGATACTGCCAGCATCGGCATCCGGCTCTGGGCTGACTCGGCGGCGGATGACCGAACGTTTGCGGCTGGACATGTCACCCCGTGTTTCCACCTCCACAGGCGTGTTCACCTGCGGGACGGGCGTGTTGATTTGCAAAGGTGGCAGCTGCACGCGATCCAGTTCAGGATCGAGGTGCATCAGCTCAGCCCAATCATCCGCCAACGGCTCTGGCTGCGGCTCAGACTCAGCTTCCTGAGGCAACTCGGCCACAACTTCAGGCTCCGGCTGTGGCTGCCGCGCCATCTCAGCCGCTAACTTGGCTTTGCGCTTTTCCGCGATTTCCTGCCAAAGCGCAGCCTTGGCCCGGCGAGCAGCGTCAGCCCCGCCAGCAGCAGTAGGCAGATGCAGAAAATCGTCAGGCTGTTCAGGAGAAGACATGAGAAAGGGCACCGTCAGGAAACGCTAGAAAACATAGCCCGCGAGACTGCCCGTCAGGGACAGTTCATGCAAGATATTCCTGCATTGATGAAAGCCTCAGAAGGAAAGATTGGCCTACGTAGCAACTATTCATCCCTATTGACTGATTCCTGCTCCATGAAAACCATTCAGGTGCTGCCAAAATGATGAAGACCGTCACCGCTCACGTTTTGTTTTAGATGACCCTCACCCTCCAACATCCTGAGCGACTCTGGCTTACCGTTGCGATCCTCGCTGTGGTGGTGGTGATCTTGCTGTGGGGATATCGGGAATCGCCATTGCATGGTCTCACGAAATGGGCGGCGATGGCTTGCAAGCTCGGTGCCTGGGGATTGCTAGTCTTTTGTCTCACGGATCCGATGTGGTCACGACAGCAGCCGAAGACGGGTGAGAACGAAATCGTGATCGTAGCGGACAACAGCGCTTCTTTGCAGGTGAGTGAAACTCCGGGTGGGGTAACGCGTGGCGCGTCCATGCGCGAGGCTCTCGGAAAAGACGCCAAGTCTCCGCCGTCATGGCTAGATGAACTCGGCCGTAGGTTTCGCGTGAAGACTCAGATCGTGGATGAGCGGCTTCAAAACGTGCCTGATTTCACAAAGCTGGACTTCAGCGGCACGAAGTCGGAGCAGGAGCGTGCACTGAAGACTCTACGTGGTGGCGGCGCAGGAAGTAGAACGGCAGCCGTCGTCCTGATAACGGATGGAAATCCGACAGATAAGTCTGGCCCGGCCGATCCCGAAACAGGAGGCGTTCCTGTGTTCCCCGTTCTCGTTGGCAAAGACGAACCCTCGCCTGACCTGCATATCGTGGAGCATTCAGTGACACAAACTTCGTTTGAAGACACACCCGTAACAATCACAGCCCGCATCGCGGGAACGGGCTTTGTTGGCAAAGAAGTGGCGGCTACCGTGCTCGACGAAGCAGGAAAGGTCGTCGTGACAGAGAAGCTCAAACTCGCGAAGGATGGCGAGGCGCAGACGCTGCGACTGAAGGTGCCCACAGTTAAGCCTGGTATCTCGTTCTTCCGATTGGTGACACTGGAAGCATCGCTTCTGAAGCAGTTCGAAAAGGATGCGTGGAAGACCGTTTCCAAAGAAGCCACACTGGCGAACAACGAACGCCACATTGCTGTGGATCGTGGCACGGGGCCGTATCGGGTACTTTATGTCTCGGGCCGGCCGAACTGGGAATACAAGTTCATGAGGCGTGCTCTCGCGGGTGACACGGAGGTTCAGATTCCATCGCTGATACGCATCGCGAAGCGTGAGCCAAAGTTCGAGTGGCGTGGTCGCGCGGGTGAAACGAGCAACCCACTGTTTCGCGGCTTTGGCGATCAAGGTGTGGCTCAGCGCTACGATCAGCCAGTTCTGACACGTCTGGGCACAAAGGATGCAAGAGAACTCAGCGCCGGCTTTCCAAAAACAGCGGAGGAACTGATGGGCCAGTATCGCGCGATCATTTTAGATGACATCGAAGCAGCGTTCTTCACGCAGGAGCAGATGCATCTGATGGAGCGTTTTGTCAGTGAGCGCGGTGGTGCTTTACTCATGCTCGGCGGGCAAGAGAGCTATCAGCAGGGCGGCTATGATCACACACCCGTGGGGCGGATGCTGCCGGTGTATCTGGACCGCATCTCGCCATCGCCAGCGATTGAAAATGGGCGCTTCGATCTTACACGCGAAGGCTGGCTGGAGCCATGGACGCGAGTGCGTGCAGGTCGTGAAGAGGATGAGAAGCGGCTGGCCGAGATGCCGGGCTTCTTTTCCGTGAATCAGACCTTCACCATCAAGCCGGGTGCGAGTGTGTTGGCGACGATCAAGGCGGGTGATGAAGCGACGACGTATCCCGCGCTCGCTGCGCAGCATTTTGGCGAAGGTCGCGTAGCCTCGGTGATGATCGGCGACCTCTGGCGCTGGGGCATGCGGGATGAAGATGCTCGCAAGGATCTCGACAAAGCATGGCGTCAGCTCATGCGCTGGCTGGTCGTCGATGTGCCGGACAAGATTCAGTTCACGGCCTTGCCAGATGCCGAGCGAATGAAGCTAGAGGTTCGAGTGCGTGATACGTCTTTCCAGGCCAAGGACGATGCTGTGGTGAAGATCGAAATCACTGGCCCCGGCGGCAAGAAGAGCGAGCTGTTTGCCGAGCCAAGCTTGCAGGAAGCTGGGCTGTTTGAAGCGGAATTTTATCCGCGTGAGACAGGGGCGTATCGGGCAGTGGCGAAAGTGGAACTGCCTACAGATCAGACGGAAAAGATGATTGAATCCAAAGACACAGGCTGGGTGCATGATCCGCAGGCGGATGAGTTTGCTTCGTTGAAGTCTGGTCGTGAGTGGGCAGAGAGAGTGGCGAAGGAGTCCGGCGGGCGTTTGCTGAGCTTGGCTGATCTGCCAAAACTGCCGGAGATTTTAAAGGACATTCGAGTGCCTGAGGAAGAAACCATCACGACGCCGTTTTGGCACGCACCCTGGATTTTTGGCGTGATCCTCGCGCTGCTCACTACCGAGTGGTATTTGAGAAGGAAAGGAGGGATGGCTTAAAGTGAAATCCGAAATCCGAAATCCGAATGACGAAGGAATGACGAAGCTCAAAGCCGGAGGCTGGATGGCTTATGGATGGCTGCTGAGTCTTTATCTTTTCAGTGCCTGCTTTGCCAGTGAGGCGCAGCGTGATGTCGAAGTACTCATCGTCACCGGTGCACCGGGAGAAGAGGAATATGCCAAAAAGTTCGAGAAGCAGGTGACGACTTGGAAAGCTGCTTGCGAAAACTCTGGAATCGCGGTCCAGGTCATTGGCAAAGATGTGCATGATGCTGAGGCTCTGGAGGCGGCTTTGAAAAAGGCAGCCACGAAATCAGCAGGTCAGTTTTGGATGGTGCTGATCGGACATGGGACCTTTGATAACCGCGAGGTGAAGTTCAATTTGCGTGGGCCGGATGTGACGGCAAAGCAGTTTGCAACATGGTGTCAGCCGATACAGCGTGAGTTGATCTTCATCGACGGAGGTTCATCGAGTGCAGGTTTCCTTCAGCCTTTGTCGGGTAAGAATCGGATCATCGTGACGGGCACCAAGAGTGCGGATGAGGTCTACTACACGCGCTTTGGCGAATTCTTCGCGCCAGCCATTGCTGGAGATTTGGCGGCGGACTTGGATCAGGACAAGCAGGTGTCCATCCTCGAAGCCTTCCGCCATGCCAGCAAACTGGCCGCTGAGTTTTATGAGAAGGAAGAACGCATTTCCACCGAGCACGCCTTGCTCGAAGACAATGGAGATGGTGTGGGGACTCGGTCTGAGGTCTTCAGCAAAGAGGCTAAGGACATCAAAGATGGTGCGCGAGCAGGTCAGGTAGCACTCGTTTTAAGTGAAGAAGAGCTCAAGCTCACAGACGCGCAACGTGCCAAGCGCGATGAACTGGAACGAAAGCTGGAGACACTGAAAACGAAACGCGTGGAGATGAATGAAGAGAGCTACTACGCTGAATTAGAAGCCCTGCTTCGCCAATTGGCGGATGTCTATGGGATCGAATAAACCCCTTACTCAAAGAGCTTCTTCACCATCTGCTTCAAGCGTTCAGAGGGCTTTAACTTTTCAACGGGCTGGTCTCTGACCACAGCATCATGCTTCTCTTGCTCGAAGGCTGCTCTCAAATTGTCAGCATGAATACTCTTACCGACGTTATCGTTGATGGAAGGCGGTAAATCATGCATACCTTCCACGATTCGAGGCTCGATAAAAATCAACAATTCACGTTGGTTGACTGCTTTAGAGCGATCAGCGGTTAGGTGTTTTAGAATCGGCAACTTACCGATAAATGGTATGCTCGTGTTGGATTTACGGTCATCTTTTCTCATCAACCCTCCTAGCAAAACGGCAGATTTGTTACGACACACAATGGTCGTATTGTATTCTTGTTTTGTTAGCTCAGGGTATTCAGAGCCACCTATTGTTCTATCCGCTCCAAGTTCACTGTTTGATTGTGAAATTTGCAAAGTTATTTCATCAGGTGTGTTGATCAAAGGCACGACTGACAAACTCAACAATACATCTTGATACTGAACATTAGAAATGAGACCACCTGCTGTCCCTAGATTCTGACTAGACGACTGAATCGGAATGGACTGACCACTGGTAATATTTACAGGAGTGTTGTTCGTAGTGAAAAGCGTTGGCCGAGAGAGAACCTGGAAATCAGTGTCACTAGTGTATAGTCTCAGAGCAACATCAATCCCGCTACCTAGATTACCGAAGTAAGTAAGCCCCACATTAGCTGCTAGATCTTTGAGTGGTGTAGCAGATCTTGGGTCTAGCACCCCTCCAGATGCAAGCCCGCCAGCTCTAAAAAGGTTAGAGCCTCGTTTTCTCAGCATCGTAAGAAAACCCACTTCCTGATCTAGTGCTACAGTGTGCTCACCAATCACTGCATTGATAATGATCTGCTGAGGGCGATGATCCAACTCATCCATGATCTCGTTGAGAATGCGCAGATGCTCGGGCGGGCCTGAAGCGAAAACGGTGTTGGCGATAGGATCAGAAATAAGAAGGGTCTTACCGATGAGCAATGAGGTTGGCCCATTGTTTTGACGCAAGGGTTGCAGGTTGGCACCACCGCTTCCACCTAAACCGCCACCACCAAGGCCTCCGCCAAAATCGTTCGAACCACCCAGACCGTTATTTCCGAAGCTGTTGTTGTTATTATTGCCAAACAAACCGCCATTTCGATTTTGGTTATTCTGGGTGTTGTTCGTATTGGTCTGATTTTGTCCATTCTGACCTGCGCCACCTGGGGTATTGCCGCTGCCACCTTCAGAGTCACCTTCAGTGCGGGTGATGGCATCACTAATGATGGTCATCGCTGACTCGACACTAAGGTAGTTAAGCGCGCGTGAGACAAAGTTCCTCAACTCAGACGGGGCATCGAGCTCCTGAATGAGTGTTTTGATATACACCATGGTATCGGCTGAAGCTGTGACCAACAGGCAGTTTCTACGAACGATCGCATAGATCTTGGGTGGAGCGGCTTCTGCGGAGGACGAACCAGTCGAACCAACTGAGGCCAATTGCCCCGCGGGATTCAGCGGTATTTGCGGCTGCACAGGCTGTCCAGGCACAGTGCCGGGCTGATTTTGGGGAATGCTGGGCGTGCGGCCACTTCCACCGTTGGCGTTTTTTTCATCAATGCCAAGAATCTCATCGAGAGCTTTTTTGATATCTTCAGCATCAGAGCGGGTCAGCGTGATCGTCTCCGTCAATGTCTCAGCAGGTTTGCTGTCGAGACGCTCCAGAAGCGACAAAATGGAGCGGATGGTGTTGCTGTTTTCGGTGATGACGAGGGCTTTGGCATTCGGCACAGGCGTGAGCACACCGTAGCTGTGACGAGGAATGACTTGATCAATGGCTTTAACCGCATCTTCACCATTCAGGTATTTGAGGATGACGACGAAGTTCACCACCTGATCAGTCAGAGGTAGCTCCATCTCGGATTCAATGAAGGGGGCACCTTCTGTCTGAGGTTTTTTGGCATCAAAAGCGAGCAGCTTCACCATCCCCTCACCTGCTGGCACAAAGGAGTAACCGTTCAAAAGAAGGCTCTTCTCGATGAACATGATGGCTTTCTCCTTGGGGAGCTCACCAGTGGTTTCAATGGAGACGGTGGCCTGCTCGGCATTGGCATCACGGATGATCTTTAAGCCTGTGAGATCTTCATAAACCAACAGGATCTGAGAAAGCGGGGTATTGGGAAATTGCAGCTCGACACCACCATCAGCCTTGATGGCATCTTCGGGCTTCATGGCTGGTTTCTCTTCAGCAGGATCTCCATTCACCGCGCCAGCAGGACGTGCAGCATTGGCAGGACCACCAGGGCGGGGCGTATTTGCGGCGGATGCGCCAGGACGAACAAATGGGCGCGCACCAGCATTGGGAGGCGGCACAGCATTGGGATTAATCCTGGGCTGCGCTGGGATCTGTGCCTGAGAAGACAGCATGATCCCAGCGAGAATAAGGCAGATGAATAAGGCGATGCGAGACATGACAAAAAAGGGAAAAAGCGCGCAGTTCAGGGCTGGGCTGGAATCACAGGAGCAGGAATCAACTGACGACGACGTGAAATGGTCGGAGGAGTGACAGCTCCTTGTGCTGAGGGATTACCGGCATTGATCAAACCACCGCCCATGGGCACCCCCGTAGGACTGGCACCCTGCAATCCATTTGTGGTGGAGCCCTGCATATTTCCTTGCGGTGCCGCCACGCCATTGGGGAGACCTGGTGCATTAAAAACACGACCATTGGTTGATCCTGCCGCTGGCCTTGTCAGTGCAGGCTGTCCAGGGCGTCCCATACCACCATTCAAGACACCGCCCTGAGCCATGGGATTTCCTTGATTGAGGCCACTGCCAGCCGGAGGCACACCGCCCTGAGTTCCACCAGCAGGACGCATGGTGTTATTGATGGTGATGGGTTGGGCGGCGGTGCTGTCGTCGTATTTTAATTCTGCTTCTTCAGTGCCTTTGGCGATCTTGGCTGAGGCTTCGCTACGATTACGGTTAAAGTTGGCGTCGATAAAACGAAACTCGTCATCGGGTTTGCCTTGGTTGCTGATGTGTTTGAATTCGCTGGTCTGTTTGTTGCGAATGCTGACACGGATTTTCCCGGCGTAGTTATACATTCCGGCCAAAGCCCAGTCCTGCGCCCAATTCACTGTGGCCTGCGCGACAGCTTTGGTTTTGAGAGTGAAGGGATTTTTCTCCCAGGTGCCTTGATAGCGTGAGATGTCATAAGGCGCAGGAATGGCGACTTCATCTTCAGGCGGATTGCCATCTGTCGGTTCTGTCCCTTCGGTTATCTCCTCGACGGGAGAATCTTCTTTGTTCATTTCTTCCGCAGGAGGCGGATCACTCTGGATGACCGGTTCATCCTGAGCCAACATGGCCCCCAGTGCAACTAACCAAAAGCTAAGAAATAAAAATGGAAGTTTCATGCGTCTGGGAGTCTGAACCATTTCTGGAGATTCATGTTCACGATGATTTCCGAAGTTTCTTCTTCGTTCGGTACAATTGTCAAAGCTGGGATGGTGATGAAGGCCTCAGGCTTTTGCAGCTCATAAAACCACTCAAGCACAGGCTTCATCTCACCGCGCAGTTCGAGCGTCAAATTCGCGGAGGTCATTCCAGGACGCTCACTGGGCTCTGTCGGCTGATTGCGAGTAATCTTGACATTGTGCTTGGTCGCGAGTTCTTCGACGAGGCTGAGAATGGAGGTGGTGGCTTCCCCCGCTTTGGTAAAAACAGGCTGCTTCTCGCTGAGCCAAGATGAGCGTTCATTCCAGAAATCCTGCTTCGCGAGCAGTTCATCCGCTTCGGCACGGCGGGTTTCCATTTCCATGGCCCGGGTATCGACACGCTGCTTCCACGTCTTGAGCTTCGTCAGACCGATGAAGGCTCCGCCAGCGATGAGCACGACGCCGAGACCGATGGCGAGACGTTGTTCGCTGTTGGTCATAGCTGAGTCACCTCCGTATTTTCTTCCTTGGCAGCTTCTTCAGCGGATCGTGCCTCAGCACGGAAGGTCGCGCGGCCGTCAGGCAGACTTGTGGGTTGAGGGAATTCCCACTGCCAGCGTTTAAAAGCAGGCGCGGCGATCAAACGATCTCGAAACTCGATGCCATGACCGAGACTAGAGGCCTCACCGTCAAGGACAATGCCATCCAAACGGATCTCAAAACGAGTGAGTCGGATGCCTTCTGGTGGCAACAAATTCACCAGCTGATAGATGGACTCGATGGGATAGGTGTCTGGGCTCAGTGCTGGTAGAATATCTTCCCAATTGGCTTTCGCATCACGGATGGTTTGCAGATCGGTTTCTAAATCATCCAGCCTGCGTTCCTCAGCCATGATGCTGCGCTCACGCATCAAGACGCGAAGAGCGAAGGCGCTGAGAGCTGCGATCAAGACAAAGGTGAAGGCCAAAACGCCCATCATCATCAGCCGCCGCTGCTGACGCTCGTGACGGTATCTGACCACAGTGGTTGGCACTAGTCGCGAAGCCGCCTCGGGATGATGCGGGATGCTTTCCTCCTTTTGAATCACTGGCAGATCAAGATCATGGCAAAAGTCTTCATCCAAGAGTTCCTGATCTTCCGTCTCCATCAGGATGGAGACAGAATGAAGATCCGGCTGCATCCCAGCCAGCTCCAGAGAAGCGAGAATGCAGCGGATTTCAGCCGCGGCATCAGCATCGAGACGAAGAGAGGAAAGCCCCTGAAAATGCATGGCACCGCCCTGATCATGAGGGATGGCCAAGACCCAGCGTAACTCCTCACGCCAGATGAGGATCTCGCCAGGAGTCAGCTGTTTAAAAGCCACCGAAGGAGCAAACTGCGCGTCATTGCCATTCTCGAGGATGGCTGCTGGAAGAGGAGCTGCCTGAATGTAAGTCGCAGCCCGCTGATCACGGTCATCTTTACTCAGGGGAATCAGCTCAAAATTGGTGCTGTCCGCTGTCTCGGTGCCGAGTCCTGCAGCCTCCAGTTCCAGCTGTGCTGCTGATTCACGGCGACTCGCGTCGATGCCTTGAAATCGCATCGGGACGCTGATCACACAGCGAGACGGTAGAGCGATCCATTCCGCACCACGCCAAGCACGACTTTCAGTCTCACCGGGGGTTGTCTGGCCCGCCTTGGAACGCCATGCGCGATAACCCTCCTTGTGAGGAATGAGCATGAGTTCGTCAGCAGTTTTCATGAGAGGTCAGACAAGAAGGCGCGCGATAGTAAAGGGACTCAAACAAAGCGCAAGGCGGGAGACATGCCTAGGTTTATTGTGGTTCAAGAATCCTTTTCTTCTGGCTCAAAAAAGGTGTGACACTAATGCTACACTAGATTGTTTTAGAAAGGATTGAACAGCTTTCGACCAAGCCTTAGTTCCTAGATAACAGACCGAGATCTCGGGACGCTATTTTTTGCCGTTACCGCGAGGTTGCTTGCCACGGACACTCATGCGGAAAGGCACTCCGGGAGCTGGCCATTCTTTGCGAATCACACTCTCCAGAAAGCGCAGGTAGCCTTCAGTCATCTTGGTGGCGCGATTGGCAAAGAAGATGAAGTGAGGAACCGGAACGGTGACATCTTCAGACTCGTTCACCTGAGTGACATAAAGCAGCTTGAATGCCTGCGGACTGCGACCCAGAGGCCCAGGGGTGTCTTCAATGGCCTGATGCATCATGCGGTTAAGCACACCTGTGCCGATGCGTGACTGCGAGCCTTTGCGCACAGCTTCGATCTGGACAAAAAGCTTACCGATGTTGTCCTTATTTTTCGCTGAAATCGCCACCAAGGGCGCATAACTCAGGAAGAAGAACTCGCGACGCATGGTTTCGGCCAATTCTTCAAGACGGTCCTTTTGTTTGGCCTGTGTATGAAACAGATCGAATTTGTTCATCACCAGAATACAAGGCTTGCGCTCCTCCAAGATCAGCTGGGCAATTTTACGATCCTGCATCTTGGCACCATCGGCGCAATCAATGAACAGCAGGCAGATGTCTGCACGCTTGATGGCCTGGTAGCTGCGCTGAACACTGAAGATCTCGACATCATTATCCAGCTTCGACTGGCGACGAATCCCAGCGGTATCAATGAGCTGGTAGCGCTTGCCATTGTAAGTGCAGTGGATATCAAGACTGTCACGAGTCGTACCGGGCACATCGCTCACGATGGCACGCTCCTGGCCGAGCACGGCATTGATGAAGGATGATTTGCCGGCATTGGGGCGACCTACGACGGCGAGCTTCAAAGGCCGCGCAGCCCATTTGGCATCGCGCTCTTCTTCAGTTTCCTCTTCCTGATCTTCCAGCCCGAGACGCTCGGCAATGATGTCCACCAGATTGGGGATGCCATAGCCATGCACAGCACTAACCTCGGCCATTTCAGAAAAACCGAGCTTGGAAAACTCGCTCGAACCCAGACGACGTTTCTCGGAATCAGCCTTGTTACAAACCAAGATCACCGGCCGCTTTGTGCGACGGAGAATGCTCGCGAGAGTCAGATCGATCGGAGTGATGCCATCAAAAACATCGACCACGAAGAGCAACAAATCCGCGACATCCAAAGCAATGGCGGCCTCCACCTGCACCTGCTCGGTCAGAACATCTTCCGTATTGGCACCGATACCACCAGTGTCCATGATCTGGAAAACCTGTGGCCCACGACGACACTCGGCAGTGATGCGGTCACGAGTCACTCCGGCGAGATCGTGGACGATGGAGATATTCATCCCGGCGAGGCGGTTGAAGAGGGCAGATTTACCCACATTCGGGCGGCCTACGATAGCGACAGTTTTCAACATGATAGAGACAGAAAAATTAACAGGGTGCGCAGTCTAGCCGTGATTGAGAAGATTTCAGGTCTGTTTCTCAATTTTGGCAAAATACTTCCCTGCCCCGCTCCGGCGGCATGAAAAACATCGCCTTTCAGGGATTCCAGGATACCAAGAATGAAAGCAACATCAACCGATGTGAACCTTGTAAGCAGCGGCATCCATTTGCGCTGAAGCTTCAGCAGCTGAAGCTGGCTTGATCTTAAAAATCCAGCCCCCGGCGTAAGGCTCCGTGTTGATCAGCCCTGGATTCGACGTGAGCCCGTCATTCACTGCGATGATCTCGCCGCTGATGGGAGCATAAATATCGCTAGCAGCCTTCACGGACTCGATCACGCAGACCTGCTGGCCTGCTTTGACCGAGCCCAGCTTTGGCAGATCCACAAAAACCACGTCGGTCAACTCCGCTTGAGCATGGTCCGTGATGCCCACAGGGCAGATCTCCTGGGTAAAATCCACCCATTCATGGGATTCACGGTAGCGGAGATGATCAGGGACGAGGCTCATGGCAAATCACAATTAGGCGTTGGCGAAACCCAGAGCCGTCATGCGAGCGTGAATCGCATCCTTGGCCTCAAGCAGCTCAGCGATGGGGTCCCACTTGCCGCTGGTCAGGGCTTCGTGAGCCGTGGTCGGAATGGTGACGCTGAAGCTTTCACTGCCATACACGACCTTGGCACTAGCCACATCGACGGTGACCTCAAGCTTGGGATTGGCATCAACCGCAGCGGCAAGTTTGGCGATGTCTTCAGCCGTAGCCATCACACAGGGAATGCCCAGCGTCGTGCAGTTACCAAAGAAAATCTCGGCGAAGCTTTGAGCAATGATCGCACGAAAACCAAAGCGATAGAGAGCCTGAGGCGCGTGCTCACGAGAGCTGCCGCAGCCAAAATTCGTGCCCGAAAGTAAAATGGAAGCGCCTTTGAAGCGAGGCTCATCCAGAGGATGGCCCGTAGGTTTGCCATCTTTGTCAAAACGCACATCGTAAAAAGCGAACTCACCAAGCCCGTCGAAGGTGACGCACTTCATGAAGCGTGCAGGGATGATGCGGTCAGTGTCGATGTCTGAACCAGTGACGTGGACGGCGGTGCCGGAAACTTGAGTGATCTTTGCGAGTGCCATGATTGGCCTGCATTCATAAGCAGAACCAGCGCAGGCTCAAGCCGCAATCCGTGCCTTGTGAAAAACCCAGCCAATGCCTGCCCCGAATCCGAGGCCATAAAAGAGCCCCCAGGAGAGCTTGGCCAGTGTCATGTAGTGATGAAAGTCAGGCGTGCCTTTGCCAGCAGCTTTGGCTTTGGGCACAAAGACATCATACATGGACCAATCACCCGCAAAGTAGCCCGCCGTGTGCATGACAAAGAGGGCCACAGCGGCGATGAACCATCCGAGTGTACTGCCCAACATCTTCATGGCGATCCAAGCAAAAACGAGACAGCCCGCTGCGGCACCGATCCACTCGCCACGCTTGTCGGACAGTGCAAACCAGGCTGCCGTCCATACGACAGAATAGACGAAGAAAGCGGGTAGAAAGGCTTTATAAAACCGTCCAACACCACCCGCCAAAGGTCCGAGCACGAGTCCCGACAAGCCAAGAAACACAGCGGCGATGGCGGTGTAAAGGCCAAGTTCACCACCAAAGTTTCGGAACCACCCCGCCCCAAAGGCCCAGACGGAAAAGGCGGCGATGCTAACAAAAGCAAAACCGATAGAGCCGTGCAGGGCGTCTTTGAGGAGGGAGCGAGGCATATTTTACATCTCCCAGCCTGCGCGATACTGGCGCTTCACAAGGGCGTTGGCGGCTTCGTTATTGGTGATTTTGAGGCCGGGGGCATCCCAAATGAGGTTTTCACCGGGGAAAGGACTGGCGAGGCAGCCGAGCAGGACGGCTTCGGTCAGAGGGCCGGCATAATCGAAGTTGGCGGTGGGCTTCGTGGAACCGCCCTTGAGGCAGCAGTCGATGAAGTCGAACCAATGATTGCGTGGCTCCAGCTTGGGATACTTGAATCCTTTGAACTTCTCCCTTGGGAAGAGCTGCGGTGTGCTGCCATGAGGATGGAGAAGCAC
>Ga0214163_1000536_pt1 | contig 17330 bp, 26 predicted proteins | sample LakMenepilimnion_2_FD_153001 | JGI IMG/M metagenome (GOLD analysis project Ga0214163, IMG submission 153001) | Freshwater microbial communities from Lake Mendota, WI - Practice 15JUN2010 epilimnion v4 | ecosystem: Environmental > Aquatic > Freshwater > Lake > Epilimnion/Euphotic zone | place... | reverse complement strand
CAACTGACGCTTTTAACTTACTTCCCATGTTACGAAAGAGCGAATTTAAAAATCTTATTAAGGAATTGTCTGGTCGTTATCAGGTTGCAGAAGCATTAACTGCACATGATAAAAAAGCTCGTAAAGAATTAAAAGATATATTCAGCTATGCCAGCATGGCAAAATAAATTTCAAACTTTAATTAAGGAATTGTCAGGTCGTTAGTCCCAATATTAGGTAAACTTTGTGTGTCAAGAGTTTTTTTGATATCACAATAATTTTGGTAAAGTTGTGGCTAGTGTTGTCCGTAGGGCATAAGGAGGTGAGATATGAAGATTGTTGTTACTTTGGATATGGATTTTGAGCTACTGCGGAAGCAAAAGCAAGAATTAATCAATATGACTTTCAAGGATGATGGTACGAATGAATTGCTTGAAGGAGTTTTGTGTATCCTTGATGCCATTCAGGATTCTGCGGTCGATAATAACGGTATAGATGCAAAGTTGGTGTTTGGGGAGGATAGTGATGAAGACTAAAACTTGTACTTGTGGTTCTGAAGCTGCATTCAACAATTATTGTGCAGCATATGTGTGTGTTAATTGTGACACTCATGTAGGATTAGCTAGGTGTTATTGTGGGTGGTCTGAATCGGGTGGTAATGGCAGACAAGAATTGGTTGATATGGGTGAGACAATTGAGCCTGAGGATTATTAAGATATCACAATAATTTTGGTAAGTTTGTAATAAGAATTGTCCGTAAGGTGTTCCAACTAACATAAGGAGTTTGAAATGGAAATGGGATTTTTTCTTGCTCTTGCTGGTTTTGTGATAATGTACTTTCACCACCAATGGCAACTAAAGAATCGGAAAGAAGAGAAGTAAGAATTGTCCGTAAGGTGTTCCAACTAACATAAGGAGTTTGAAATGAATAGTTTAACTTTTTTGGCAATTGCTGCTTTTGTTGGTATGTATTTCGCTCGGCAACATACTTTAAAAAATAGGGATGATTGAGCTACACTACGGGGGGCGAAAACAAAATCGCCTCTGCCCATCACGGTTAAATTATATCCGTTAAGGCGGGTATAGCAGGGCAATACAGGTGAAACTGTCGAATACCCCGTTTGTGGTACTTAGAAGGAGAGACCTATGGTAGCATTTAAGAATTGGGAACCTTCTGAGAGTGATATAGTCTGGGTGTCTAATCTTGTCAATATTCTTAAGGAAGGTGCTGTTTGGACTCTTCCCATGAATGGCCAACAGTATCAATTTTTCCACAGCAAGAAAGAAATTCATTTTGTTAGTGGCCCGATGGATAATATGTTTACCAAAAACAAACTGGCGTTTTCTCAAATAGGATATACAGTTTTTGATAAACGAAGATAGCATTTATTTTTTGCTAAATCAACAATAAGTATTGTCCGTAGGGTGTAACCACTAATAAGGAGTTATGGCCATGAGACAGCGCAAGACATTAAGTGGGTTTGTGTTTCGTAATCTGCACCAAGAAGGTGTAACTTACAGCGTAAGGGATTCTAAAGGCAAAACAATTTTACACACCTATGGTGTTGTTGTTAAGAACCCTAAGTTTGTGGTGCAGCCCGGAGGCAGGGCAAGAGTGTTACAAACCGGCAAAAAGACTGTTCATGCTGGTGTAAAAGGTGAAATTGTTTTAGATCCTCATGAAATCAGCGATGTTATATTTCAATTCTCAAATAAGAATAAGGCTTATTACAATCCCTTAAAGTATGAAACATTTGTAACTGCTGAAGGTAATCCTATATTTTCCGCCGAATATGCGTTTCTAACAAGCGAAGACGGTAAAGCTAAAGTAATGTATTGCTAGCAGAATAATTTTGATAAGTAAGTAATAATTTTTGTCCGTAGGTTGTAAATGGCACTTGAAAATATTTTTTAGGGTGCTATTGTGTATGTAGTATATTTTTCTTGATAGGGGGAGTTTATTTATGAGCAGGGAATCGGCATTAAAAGCTTGGGAAACTCGGCGTTTTAACAAGCGTTCGGAAATAGCCCTCAAGGCTGTTGCTACTAGAAAGAGTAATATTTTGAAAAACAAGCGTTCTGTTGCTGCACATAAGGCATGGGCTAAGAGACGGAGTAATATTTCCTGAAAATGTATGGGAATGAATGGTTTCATTCTCAATTTTTAAATTTAAATGGAGTTTTTACATGTTAAATACTGTATATGCCAAGGGCAGTGATTTGGGTTTTCATGGTTCTGTAGTCAGTTCGCAAAAGAAAGCTGTTGACCGTTTTTTGCGTAGTCTCAAGCAGGCGGATGTTTGTTTTAAAAATGCCAAGAAAATCTTGTTGGAAAAGATAATTGATGAAAAAACTTATAATATTGAACCAATTATGGAGAAATTTGAATTTGATTTTATTTCGGTGATTGCAAAAATTGAGAATGAGATTTCAAAGAATTCGGAAATGCAGAAGAAATTATGCAAGACTGAAGAAAAATATTATGATGCTATGCGTTCTGTTTATAACAGAATTTATACGGATTACAATTTGGGTGATGCTAAGACTCTTGGTGATGAATCAGATTTGTGGAAGATGTGTTTTTGGGAAAATGAAGTTGTTAGTTTCATGCTTCATTTTTCAAAATTTTATATGACTTGGGAAGGGCGTGATGAGGAATTGCGTTCTAGTCGCAAAGTGAATTGGAATTCCATGCAAGTTGCCAAGAGCATGGAGAAGTGTTTGTATGCCAATCTTAGTCCTTTGATGATGAACATTATTAACGGTGAAGTTCATTGTGCCAAAATTTTGATGTTGAATGATACGGGTCATGAGCAACAGATCCGGCGCAATGATCTTTTTGTTCAGCTTTTGTTTAATCATATTACTGTAAAGTATAATATTAGTGGCAAAGTAGATGATCCGTTTTGGAATGAAAAAGCGTTGAAATATTATAATGAGGAAGTTAACAATCATTTGAATACTGATGATCATATAGAAAGTTCTGATGAAAGTACTACTTTATCTGAAATTGAAAAAACAAGGATATTCCGTCGTGGTCGTGGTCCGTTGACTGATAAACTCCGTAATTTCATGCGTATTTGCATCCAAAAAGGATTATATTGCACATTGTTGCTTGATGAAAGTCAAAATGCAACCGGGCGAAATGGTGTTTATCACAAGTTTATGGCGGCAGTAATTGAGCCGGAGGCATTTGAAAAAATGCTTCAGGATGAGAAAGAAAATGGTTTAATGTATTGTGAGGAAGATGCAGAAGCTAAAGAAAAAATTGGGGAAGTAGAGAAGGACAAAGTTTTGCTCAAATTGTTGCATAACAAATTTGTGCGTGCCGAGTATTGGACTGCAACACCGCCCCATCATTATGGAACCAAAGCAGAACAAAGCTACGGTGTTGTAGGCCTTGAGCATACCGGAATTCATTGCACTAATCAGATCTGGATTAAAAATATTGATGGTGTTTACATGAATGAAAAAGACGCAGATGGACTTAAGTCTAACATTGTAGACTTGGAAGAATGCTTTTTCAAAATTGATGGTGAAAAGCTCAATGTTCTATATTACAACCCTACTTTGTACAGTAATCCGGGCAAATTTAGGGCACATAAAAAACGCAAAAAGCTACCTGCTACTTTTACTCATGATATGTATAGGGAAATTTGCCATAGGATTTTTGCAAGACTGATTGAACAACAAGCAAATAAGACAGAAAAAGTGCATTTAGATAAGTGCATTGATCCTGATGGAAAATCTTGGATTGCCATGCGTGTTACAAGACAAAACACCTTGACAGAAGATGTTCTTATTCCGGGTATTATTCGCCACTTAAGGAATCCTGATAATTTTGTATTACAGACATATAACAATAAAACCAAAAATCAGCCTGAATTTGAAGGCAAGAATTTCTTTTTGCGTAAATTCTGCCGTATTGTAATGAACAAACCAGAGAATACTGGCAAATCATTTGTGGTGTTTTTCACCGCCAAAGGAAGATGTGGCGACCAATTTCCCATTGACTTTAGGTCTTTTGTCGAAATACCCGGCTTGAATTGTTTTGACACTACGGTGCTGTTGCAAAGTTTTTATGGCAGAAGCAATGGTTATTTCAAAGGTGTGCCTAATGTTCTTATGCCAAAAGATCAAGCTGATTTAATTAGAGAGTATATCGAACTGCAAGGTGTTGTGCCACCTTCTGGCGATGCTAAAAATACAAAATGGCAAGGAGCATTAGCCATGACTCAGGATATTTCTGTATACCAGCCAAATATTGATTCTAAATTCGACGGAGAACATTATCGTCCCGAAAAAAATGAATTCGAATGTGTTAATCCCAAATTAGCCGAAGCTTTGCATGAAATTGAAAAAAGCCTAATTTCTGCAACATCTCATATCGGTAATTCTACTAGAGGAATGCCTACGGAAATTCCGATTGATGTTATTGCCAAATTTGTTACCGCTGCAAAACAAGCAGGCATCAAAGCTGCAGATGTAAACAATTTGCAATATCTGTATAAAAGACGTAACGGAGATTATATGCGTCATGTTTACTTTGACCCCCAAAAAAGCAAGCCAGCTGCCATTAAAGTTAAAAACCGTGGTGCAAGAAAGGGTGATAGGAGCATAGGCGGTAGCGTTTCAGGAAACTCTCAAAGTCTAGGAGGTTCCGAAATTTTCCAGCCAACTCTTACTTGGCATCCAGTTTGGAAAAATGGAATACAAGTGGGCAAAAAGCTTATATCAGTTCAATTGCTTATGCACAGCTGCATGACTGTTCCAGACAGAACTCCATTACTTGGGTGCAACAAATATAATCGTTCTACAGTAAAAGTAACATCAGACAGGGTTGTTGACCCAAATAAGTCCGCAAGTGGCTTTGTAGATGGCTTTGTTAACCATGAAAAAGAATCCGATGATGCCAAATAATAACCAAAAAAAGGAGATTGCCATGAGTCATCATATCAATGGTTTTTGGAAATTGGCCAAACGCAAAAACAAACTCAGAATGTACATTGCCAAAAGCTTTGAACAAACACAACCTAAAGTAAGTTTGTTTTTGCCGGGAATTGATATCGCCTGCATTAAAACAATTTGGGAAGGAGGGCATGTACATTCGAAAATGAAAATCATACTTGTAGAAAGAAATCCTAAAATAATGCAAGAAATAAAAGAAAAAGTTTTAAAATTGTCCAAACAACTTCACCAACAATGCACTTTTCACACAGGAGAATTGCATGACCTTATATTGAATTACAAAATAGAATTTTCTTACATTGACCTTCTGGGAAATATAACACTTGATTTGTATCAATGGTTCACAGATCAATACCTAAAAAATGTTTCCCCCACATGCGTCACATTCCTGACGGTTCAAAAAGCATATAGAGGAAATACATTCATGAGAGCATGGCGTAATTATATCTGGAATGTAGATGCCGAACTCAAGAAAATATTCTATTCCTACAGAGAGGATCAAAAAAGAAAACACCCAGAAATAAAACAATCATTTTATAATAGAAAAGTACCATATACACTTTGGCTGCTAGATGGGATGTTCAGACAAACCAGAAAACAACATGTGTACAAAAATATATTGCAATATAAAGACATTAAAGATGGCACAATGGCTTGCACTATGCTTCTTATTAAAATAAAACTCAAAACCAAAGCCACTTCCGTTAATATACCTGATATGTCAAAAATAGACTTAGATCATATGATTAAATGCTTGGAATCACGACCAGTTGTTTCAATAAAAAGTTTAAAACGTAAGCTAGCAGGTCAAAAAGCTGCATATACACGAGCTATCAGAAATGGCAATACCACCAAGTTGAAATTATATAAAATTAATATAAACAGATTACAGCGTTTCTTGGCCAAGTCTGCCAAGTGAATAATCTACATAGGATTTATCAATCTCAATACCACAGTAGGATCTGCCAAGCCTTTTTGCAGATGCTGCTGTGGTGCCACTACCACTAAAAGGATCTAAAACACAACCACCAATAGGGCAAAATATCTGTATCAGTTGACTCGCAAGTTCCTCGGGAAATTGTGCAGGATGAGGATTGCCCTTTTTATTTTTAGATACACCTACACTGAAAACATCTGTGCTTCTAACAATAATGTCTGGAATTGCCTCTTTATGCTGACAACATAAACCCATTTCAAAATAACGCTTGTTTGTAAAACCAACATCACCTTTTCTGCCTAAACCCTTAGCATTTACATAAGGTTTATCTACCTTGCTAAACCAATACAAATCCTCAAAAGCTCTTCTCAACCTTTTCTTACTACCCAAAGGAGCAGCCGTAGGCTTATGCCATACAAACCTACCATTTAATTTCCAACCATTATCACATAAATGCAAAATAGTCCTCAAAACATACAAGTCCTGACAACCATTCTTCTCATGTTCTCTTATATTTAAAATTATCGAACCATCAGATACCAAAGTCCGACTCACTAAATTAAACCACTTTAAAGTAAATTCAGCATAAGTTTCAATGCCTATGCTAGGATAATATTTAGACCTCTGCAATGCATAAGGAGGACTTGTAAAACATAAATTTATAACACTTTCCGGCATATCTGGTAATGTTTCAAATAAATCACCACAAATAATCTTGTTTAAATATTCCATAAAATTAAGGGAGTATTATTTCAGCTTTTGCTAACACAATAATTTACATAAGTCTGCATATCCAGTTCTCCGTAATAATAAGGAGGTGCATAATGAGTACACCAGCTGAAGTTAGGAAAGAACTTAAGAAACGGGGACTTCCCTACAATATTTACAAGACCCATATGTGTTGGTATGTGATTGAAGGTGATGCAGATGCTTGGGAATCCACTTCCCTAAACACCTACACCTTTAATGGCAGACCAGCTAGTTGGTGGGTGGACATTATTTACGATATGCAAAAGGATTACATATCCAAACAAGCCTAACATATCCACAAACACCTATCGGCAACAAACCCGATAGGTGTTTATCTTTTGATATCACAATAAATTCGCTAAAAGGGAAATAAGAATTGTCCGTAGAGTGTTCTACTTACTTGAATTATTTTGGTAAGTGGCTAATGTGAGTGTTCCATTACACTAATTAAGGGAATTGACCAATGCGCCGAATTAACACCCGTTCTTCCCGCCCTGTTCGTAACATGGTTGAAGGTCTTGCCCGCTGGGAAGGCAAAACCCCCCTGCAATCTTTGGCAGAAATCCAAGCAGATTGGGAACCCCAAACTGTTGGACTGCAAACTATGGATGGGATTACGGTTGACGGCAAGAAAGCCGTTGTCAATCCCCTTACTAAAAAGGTCCTAGGAATTGTTTCAGATGGTTGGCGGCCTATGCACAATCGAGTGATTGCCGAAAGCATCACCGAATTGGGCGAAGCTATGGAAATGTCCATCAATCTCACCAATGCCTATAACCTAAACGGTGGTAATCTTGTCTGCCTTGAAGCACAAATTGGCAACTCTGTCGAAATTGTGCCGGGTGATGATGTAATGCCGATTGTTAAGTGCATCCAAGGTAATGGCGGTAACTCCCCACTTGCGTTCTCCTTTGAGATTATGCGATTGGTATGCTCCAATGGCATGAGAGCACCTGTTGAAGGTATGTCTGCAATATTCCGTTGCAAACACACTAAGAATATCGAAACTCGTTATTCTTGGAACTTCGATGGTGTTCTGAAAAACTTCTCAGTCATGCGTGATAACATGATTGAAAAGTTCAGGAAGTTGGCTGGAAGGTCTGCTTCCGATGCCGAAGCAAGAATGTTCTTCAATGAGATTGCGAAGAATGTAAGAGGAGATAAAGATGATAAGGCTGACCAAACCATCAGCGATATGATTGATGTTTGGAACCACCCCCGTCAGTTGAGTGCTGGCCGGAACTATTGGGGACTCCTCAATACCGCTACGGAATACCTGCAACATTACGGGTTTCGTAACGATGAACAAATGCATCTCCAGAATATCAATGGAAGTGCTGTCAGAATGAAGGACGAAGCTTTCAGGCTCGCCATATCTATGGCTGCCTAATCGGCAAGGCCGGGGGGATGTCCCATTGCATCCCCCGTGGGGGTTGAGTCTGTGGAACAGACTAAATCGTGAACTGCGTTGACGCTCACTACTCCGATTGCCGAGCGGTTCAAACCAACGGAATTTGGACAGGACCGGTCCTAATGCCCCCACAACGGCCTCTCTTTATACAACTTACTGTAGTGTTACAAATTATTTTGCTAGCACAATAATTTCCATAAGTCTGCATATCCAGTTGTCCGTAATGGCAAGGAGGACGGACAATGAACGAAGAATTTGGTACTGGCAAACAATGCAAACAAAATGACACACCTCAAAAGCAGGCTGCTAAATTGTGGTTGGAAAAACAAGGCTTTACTAATGTTACCATCACAGCTAAAGGTAGCGATATTTATTTCAACGATAAAGGTGTAATCAAACGAGCAGAGGTTAAAGGCGCAAATTCTGTTAACAACGGTAAGAGAAGAGGCATTGATAACAATTATTTCGGTGCAGCTACACAAACCGAAATCGATTACGCACTACAAATGGGTGAAAATTATAACTGGCTATTTGCTTTCCGGGCTGATGACAATATCGAAAACGCTGCTGATATTGAAAAGGGTTGGAAGTTTGTAATGTATTCAACCGCTCAACTTGTTGACCACCTTTATATTCCACCCATGAAATATTATATTGATTTGCCAGCTTTGAATGATCCAAAGCCTAAGCGAATATCCACCAAGGAAATGCTGGGAGTACGCAGACTTACTATGGATACCCTACGCTTTGCACAACAAAAATGGCATGAAATGAAACTGGCATTAGATCAAATGATATCACAATAATTTCCATAAGTTGGCATATCCATTTGTCCGTAATGGCAAGGAGGCCACAAATGAAACACTTGACAATAACCGATGTCATCGACCTTTCCCCTGACCATCCCCTGATGATTGAATTCATGAAACAGGTGGAAGCAGAAGAAATACCCGCCATATCCATGTTGGATTGTGAAGAGTCACTGGCTTATTTCGACCGCTACATTGCAGGAGATAGATAATGTACACCATCAAGAATATGAATGAGCCCAAATGGTCACAACTTCTCTCCCCAGAAAAGGGACGCATTAAAGGTATCTTTATACCTGTACTTGGCCCAATTGTTGAAGTCTATATAAAAAGAAAAGATAGTTTGGATGAATTCCGAAAACTCGTAGACGGATATATCGAAGCTGTCAGCCTAGATTCCGCCGATATGTACTGCAACGAAGAAGGAAGACTAATGAACCTCCCCCTCAACTTCAGGGCTACCAGACTAAACCTATCTAGGTTTAGTGAACATAAAGGCGAAGCATCTATCGGTATCGTTGGCGATGTGCTACTACTCGGTAGCGTTGATAGGTTTGGCTACAATACAAACCTAAATACCAATAAATTTTATAAGTGGCTCAAAAGCCAACCCGAATACAAACTCAAAGACTTTGCTATAGATCCCGGCTATGCAAGCATGGTACATATCCATGAACAAATGGAAGCCAGATTCCAAAAAGAAAATTGGTGGGATATTTCCTGATAGCACAATAAATTCCATAAGTTTGCATATCCAGAAGTCCGTAGGGTGTCACCACTAACTAAGGAGACTACGATGGAAAAGAACTTTGTTGTTAAATTTGAAGGTTTTGAATTTAATGTAGATGTTAGCCAATATGATACAGAATCTACCATTGAAATATTCTATAGCGGCAAAACTCCTGAAGCACAACAAAAGCTCTATGATGATGACTTTATGGAATCATTAGAGAATCATGTGAAATCTAAACTCAACGCTGGCACTCTTTGAGATATCACAATAATTTCAATAAGTTAGTAATAAGTTTTGTCCGTAGGGTGTAACAACTAACTAAGGAGATTGAAATGAGCAATCGATCATTTCTCGAATCTGTCACTATAAGCAATAATAAAACTAAAGAAGAAAGTTATGCAATAAAAATTTATGATGATTATGGAACAGCAATTTTATCAGTAGAAAATGCTATAGATGATGATTTTGATATTTTGAAAACAGCAATCTCATCAAAAGATGAGGTGGCCAATGGTATTCTTGACCACATTCGGGAAATGGAAAAAGGTTTATATATCTTTGAAACATGGTACGATTGGGATGAAATTAAACATCTTTTCAATTGATATCACAATAATTTCAATAAGTTTGCATATCCAGAAGTCCGTAGGGTGTCACCACTAACTAAGGAGATTGAAATGGAATCGATTCGCCAAATGGAACGCCATATCCAAGGCTATGTATCCGTAAACGGTAATCCTGAATGTACCCACCTCAAAGTGGTTGTAAGCTTCCGCCAAGGCGGACTCAATATGTGGGATTATAAACAAGAGCAGAAAGGGTACTACCTATCTGTAAGCCCAGTTAAAAAAGAAGTTCGAGACGGCTTTACATGGGAGACTTCAACCATTTTCACCGGCTACAAGTCCTTTATTCAAACTGCCAACAGGTTCAATAAAAAACAATTGGTGCAACTTTTCGAAAATGTTGCAAATGATTATAACAAAGGCGAAGGTGCAGTATGCCAAATTATGGATAGAGTTAAATTAGAACAAAATGTTGCAATAGTGTGATATATTGTTATAAGTTTGATACATTACAACAATAAGGAGTTATCATGAGCGTTAAAGAGCCTAAAGAGTTTGATATGGTTGCCCGTCGCCCTTTCACCCTTAACGGGGAAGCATATAAAAAAGGTCAAGGCTTCAAAGCCTATCTGGTTGGAGCATTCGTTAAAGATGGCATTGAATTGGCAGAAGTACAAATTGGGGAACATAAACCCAATGCAGTACCTTGGGACTTTGTGGTGTTTGCCGAAATGTGGGGGAAGGTATGATGATTATTCTTGTAGCCTTTTATGCAATAATGCTGTCTATTATGCTCATGCTTGTTGGTGTTAATTTTCCCAATAAGTAAAACAGATAGCCATATACACGCACATGAGAGAGTATCCCGCCAATCCCAAATACTCTCTTGTGTGCGTGTATTGTTTTATAAACACTCACTTATCAAAAGATATAAGGATTTTTTCGATAAGTTAGGATTTTGTTTTGTCCGTAGGGTGTCCAAGGCACAACGCCTGAGACAAAAAACCGCCGAATGGAGTTTACTACAATGGCTACCCCCAAATTTATCGACCGCATCTTGAACCTGAAAAAGGGATCGTTTGTGACTGTGGCCTTCAAACGGGCCGCAAAGGTAAGAAAAAACCAAACCCCCCTGTTCAAAGTCTGGAAAGGCGTAGTTCGCCCCGGCATAACTTATGATAATATTGGTGCAGTCCAAGAGGGAAGGGAAAACGGTACTCTTCCCGGTGAAAATGCCGGACTCCCCTACGGGGTATGGCACACTTTCCCATATGTTATTGAACACAACGGGGAATTCCACTACCGCTGGACAATGACAGGTGGAAAAACGCTGGATTCCCACTATGAAGATGAAAATGGCAACATTATTTCAGCCGAAAATGCTAGGGAAATTTGCCTCGCCAGTGAATTTCCTACCAACAAAGGGCCAGTTACCGTTATGAACACCAAAGAGGTGAACCTAACCGAAATAAACGGGGAAACACTTGAATAATCATTAACTATTACTATCGGGCAGGGTTGATATTATTCAACCCTGCCTTGTTTTTTATAAAATTTTAAAGTCTTTAAACCTACTCAATATCAACTTACTGTAGTCATATACATTACTTGGCAAAATTTTGATATCAAAAGACATACAAAAGTTTTTGATAAATTGCAAACAACCATTGTCCGTAGAGTGTCAGGGCAAGTGACCCTGACAAAAAGAAACCGCCCTAAAGGGAGTTGATGACGATGGCTAACAACATTGCAAGCTCGAATGTGGTTAAGGTTGTAACCGGCGTTGAAGGGGCTCTTGATGGTAACCTACTGGGTTACGAGGTGATGTTCGAAGAGGCCCACACAAGGGAACTGCAATTGGCCAAGGTAAAGGCCGATTATCGCAAGGAAATGGCAGCTATGGGGTTTGTAATCCCCAATCCAACCAAGGTGACCAAGGCGAAAAAGAAGGTTCGCCAGCACACAAAATCCCGCCTCAAGCGGTTCAAGGCGGTTGCAGCTGAATTGCGCCGGGAAGAGCGCAAAGCTCGCCGAAAACTGCAAAAATCGGCCCTTGCAGCCCTTAAGCTGGACGAAAAGCATATTCGCCTCCGGCTCCAGTCCCCCGAAGTTAAGGGGACACAATGGGAAATGGTGGTTATGGAAGACCTTGCCGAAAACATGGCCGAACAAGCCCGCCTGACCGCCCCCAAGGCATAAAATTGGCCCCTAGGGGGCATGAAAACCCCGGCTAGGAATATCCTAGTCCGGGGTTTTTGCATATCTATAAGTCTATATCAGGTTGATATACTTTATCAACTTAATATAGATTTTTTTTTGAAACAAGGCGAAAATCCACAGTAAGTTGATTTAGTTCACTACCAATTATCAACTTACTGTAGTGATACACCTTGTTTGGCAGATATAAAGTAATAGCAATTGATATCACTATAAATTCGATAAATCTTATTTAGGAATTGTCCGTAGGGTGTCTGAAGCAAAGTGCCGAAGACAAGAAAACAGCCTAAATGGAGTTAGTAACATGGCCGTTCGTCAACGCCCTTCCCGTCAAGTGGTTTCTATGGCCAATGGTATCGCCCGATGGGACGGGGCAGACGCCCTGACCGCCCTGAAAGAGATCGGGGCAGACTGGGCACCCGTGATGGAGCCTATTCACCGCCCCAATGGGGAAGCTATCGCCGGAAAGTTGGCGGTGGTCAATCCAGTTGCCAATAAGGTGCTTGGTATCACCAGCGATAGCTACGGTGGTTTGCACAATCAAATGTTATCTGAAGGTATCGACCGGCTGGCAACCGCTATCGGTTTGCCCTATCGTATGTCAAGGGCTGAAATGTTCAACGATGGTGCTACCGTGCGCCTCGAGGCTATCCTAGGTGATAGCATTAAACTTGGGGACAGCGATACCGTATATAAAGTGGTATCTGCTTTTCAAGGGCATGGTGGAAACACGCCTTACACCTTCCTCGTGGAGTTCAAACGGTTAGTTTGCTCAAACGGTCTGATGATCAAGGTTCCCGGCCTTAATACGGCCTTCCGTTGCAAGCATACCCAAAACGGGGCTGCTAGGGTGGAATGGAATTTTGGTCTAATCCAGTCCAGTTTTGCCCAAGCAACGGGCGACACCGAGAAAGCTTTCCGGCTTTTCAGCGAAAAAAGATTGAACGGTGTAGGTGCTAGAGAATTCTTTCGCCAGTATGCTTCCAGCGTACTAAAGCAAAAAGATGATAAACTAGACCAAACTGTTAGTGACCTTTTGCTAACATGGGTAAACGGAAGGCAGCAAATGGCTGGTGATACAATGTGGAGAGCTTTCAACGCTCTCACCGAGTATAACCAACACTATGGTTTCCGCACTGATGAGGCCATGCTGCTATCAAACCTCGACGGTAGCGCAGCAAACGCCAAGGTAGATGCTTTCAACTTCACCTTGGCTATGGCGGCCTAACAGCCCTTAGGGATTGATATCGCTAACCCGCTAGAGATGATAAGTCTCTAGCGGGTTATATATTTTTATTTTTTTTTAACCTAACGGGGCACTACAGTAAGTTCATATTTTGTATTCTTCAATATCAACTTACTGTGGTCACATGCCTTACTTGGGGCTTCCCTAATAGCAAGTGATATATCCATAAATTCGATAAATCTTATTTAAGTTTTGTCCGTAGGGTGTCCAAAGCACTTCGCTAAGGACAAGTGAGACCACCGCTGAGGAGTGCTGACCATGGCCAACACCACCATCCTGCCTTTCGCCCAAAACATCATCAACCTGAGCTTTGGTGACGTTTTCGTCACCACGGGGGAGACCGTGCGGGACTTCACCGACATGATTAGTATCTACCCGGGCGGGCTGGGGAGTGGCACTAGCTACTCTGCCCGTGTGCGGGATGGGGTCATCACCTATGTGACCCAGCTGGAAGATTTCTGGTGCGAGGAAGAGAACCAGTACCTGCCCGAGGATGTATGGGGGTGGCCGGTGCGCCATGAGGGCGACACGGTCGCCAGCCTAGGGGGTCGCCTGCCCGATGAGGTAAGGGAAGGCCTTGAGGCCATCGGCCTTCAAGTGGCCTAAACGCCCGTCGCCCACCTGAAACCCCCGGCCTAACCCGCCGGGGGTTTTTTTATTTTTTGTGGAAAATATTCCATCCTCATGCGAATTACTGGTGAACCCCTAAAACAAAGGTGCTGCATGAATCCTGAAAAGCTGAACAAGATTGCCCTCAAGAATTGCGCCAAACGGCTTTTTAAGTGCGTAAAGCTAGACGCACCAGCCGTAGTTCTATTCAATGAGGCTAGACGCCTTTTTGAACACGCCAAATTGCTCTCAGGAGGCAATTGCTACGCACATTGGCTCCAAGAGCAAGCTTTAGAAGAAGTGGCCTTAAAACGCAATTCTAAGGGGTATTGCGCCACACTAACCTGTAACCAAGAATCGTTCGAGGAAAACCAATTTGAAAATAAAATCTATTGCTGTGATTGCTACCATGCACACAAAGAACAAAAGCGCAAAGATGATGAATACCTAGACAGCTTGGATAATGGCGACTAATCCACGCTTACATATCAATTTACTGTAGTGCTTGGGGTCTCCATAATAGCAAGTGATATATCCATAAATTACATAAATCTTATTTGGGTTTTGTCCGTAGGGTGTCCAAAGCACTTCGCCTAGGACAAGTTAAACCGCCTGCGGGAGTTAGTAACATGGCCAGCACCACCTTCGCCCTCGAATCCATCCAAGACGCCCTGATGGGCGTTTTCACGCCCTTCCAAGTGGCTATTGAGACCCCGGAGGTTTTGCTGCCCTACAATCAAAATATGGTCGATTTTGATGGAGGCACCGTTTTCGTCACAACTGGCGAAACCACCAAAGATTACATCGACGATATTAGCATCGGGGAAGATTTCCAATGCCGGGTAGTCGATGGCAAGATTGTCAGAATCGACCAATTCGAATGGGACTATAGCGATAGTGATGGGAAGTGGGAATATGTTCCGTTTGAAGTGTGCGGGTGGGATGTTTCGCATGAGGGCGACGAGGTTCGCCCCCTCTGGGGTACTCTACCCGATACCGTTGCCAACGGGCTGTATGCGATAGGGATTCTGGTTCGCTAGCCCCCTCAACCCCCGGTCAAAAGCCGGGGGTTTTTTGTTTTCATATAGTTTGTATCCACAATTAGTTGAAATTAAATATCTTTAAAGTAACTTACTAATCCATTCTTAAATAACAACTTACTGTGGGCACATACTCTTTTCTGGGACAGCTGAATAGCAAAAGATATACTTAAGTTTTTACTAAATCTTATCTAAGTTTTGTCCGTAGGGTGTCGAGGCAAGTGACCTCGAAAAACAAAAACCGCCCTAAAGGGAGTTTGACCATGTCCTACACCAACGCACCAGCAACCGTTCTTTTGGCCACCCAATGCTGTGCTTGCGGCAGGCCTTTGGTGGACGCCACCAGCGTTGAGCTTGGGATCGGGCCGGAATGCCGGGCCGGTTTCGACGGGGGCATCAGCGACGATGTTCGCCAGCAGGCGAACAAGCTCACTCACAAGGCGGCGCTGGCCGCCCAAGAGGGCCGCATCCACGAAGTGCAGGCTATTGCGGGGGAATTGGTCGCCCTTGGGCTGGCGGGGCTGGCCGAAAAGGTGGCCAGCAGGTTCACTAACGCCGAGCGGTTGGCCAAAATCCACCTCACGGTGGTGGGCGACAGCCTAAAGGTGGTCACCCCCTATCGCCGGGGCGACAGCGAAGCTTTCATCTCTGCATGGCGGGCTGTGCCCGGTCGCCGGTATCGGGACAAGGCCAACTTTGTTCCCCTCACGAGTGAGGCCAGACGGGCCGTCTATGACCTGCTCACCCGGTTTTTCCCCGGCCAGTACGCCAAGGGGCCAAAAGGCGTGTTCCGCCTTCCCAAGGCCGAAAAAGCCGAATAATCGTCCCGTCCAACCCCCGGCCTAACCCGCCGGGGGTTTTATTTTGTACCCATAGCATACCAATCACCTCTTCAATATCAACTTACTGTAGGCCTATGTTGGTCATCCTTGGTTTTTGATATCATAAAATATACAAAGGTTTTTGATAAATCGTTTATAACAAATGTCCGTAGAGTGTCGAGGCAACGAAGCCCTGACAAAAACCAAAACCGCCTTTGGGAGTTTGAAAAATGGTCGAAGCCACTTGGGTCAACGTGAACGGGGTTTGGGGTGTTAAGGTTGTGGGCGCAGCCAAGGAAGGGGACCAAGTAATGGTGCGGAAGCGCACAGGGTCCGCCACCCTGCAAACGCTTGGCCAACAGCTGGCAGCTGGCGTGTTCGCCAAGGCTGGCAAGGTATCGCAGGTGCGTCGCCGCCCATGGCGGTCGCTGGCCGCCACCATCGAACGGGTGTACGGGGAGGACATTGAGGCGGGCGCAGCCGCCCACGCCCAAGACTGGGATGACTTCCGCAACTAATCTTCCCAGTCTACCCGAACCCCCGGCCTAACCCGCCGGGGGTTTTATTTTGCACCTATAGTATACCAATCACCTCTACAATATCAACTAACTGTAGTGTATTTGAATTTCCCTAAAGGTTTGGCTATAGATGGTCGATAATACTTATGGCTAGGAGGGAATGCCATGCATAGGATCGTGATTGCTTGCGTGTTACTTACAGGATGCTGCCATAGGTTTACCAGCTGTCCACCCAGCAACCCAGTCAAGTGGTGTGCCGAGTCTGGCCTGACCACCAGCGTATTCCCCAACGCACCATGCAATGGACATGAGTATGCTATCGATAAGGTAGACATTAGTCTCAAGCTTAGGAGGGAATGGTAATGATAGGATACCTGATAGGAATGGGAGCTGGCTTGTATCTTATTGGTGCGCTTGGCAAGATACGAGTCAGGTAACATAAAGTATGTTACAAGTAGACTAATCAACTAAGAGTAGTCTACTTTAAATATCTTACAAAGATATTAACTAATTGTGGTTTTTGCAAAAAGCTGGACATTGGGTATACGGTAGGGGGGAGATTCCCTAATGGCTCCCTTCTTTACTTGAAGTCCTTTTTATTTTTACATAGTTGTTCATTAATTATATTTTTAGACCCCCCCCTGAAACTGTAAGTAAATAAAAAAAGCCGGACTTAAAAAAATCCGGCGGGGGTAATTTTTGTGTGGTAGGGGTTTGATTATTCGG
>Ga0214163_1000532_pt1 | contig 17453 bp, 8 predicted proteins | sample LakMenepilimnion_2_FD_153001 | JGI IMG/M metagenome (GOLD analysis project Ga0214163, IMG submission 153001) | Freshwater microbial communities from Lake Mendota, WI - Practice 15JUN2010 epilimnion v4 | ecosystem: Environmental > Aquatic > Freshwater > Lake > Epilimnion/Euphotic zone | place... | reverse complement strand
TCGTCCGCATTTTTCGGGCAAGCACGCGATTATGGGGCACACTCACAACCGCAATGGGGACATTGTTCGGGCCCCGCATTTGACTTGTATCGACACGCACTGTTACGGAGGCAAGTGGCTTACGGCGCTCGATTGGTCGTGTGGGAAGGTATGGCAAGCGAGTCTTGACGGGAGTTTCCGTGAATTTGACCTAGAGCCGTTACCCGATGCGGAGGGCGCCCCGGGTTCGCCGGCTTGATGCTGGTAGCACTCAGGAAGGGAGTATTTCTTGGCTTCGGGACATTTCTGTCCATGACAATTTTGCGGTGGATGCGTAGAATCGCGGTTCAAGGCACTGCAGACCTGCAGCGCTGGTGCACCCCTAGGGTGCGACACGATCTCTTGCAAAAGCCGGCGGGAAAAGTCTTGCCGGTAAGGAAAATAGTATGTCTTCGCAAAACCCGACCCCGGAAGAAAATCCGTCTGTAGCTTCAGCGGAGGTCTCAGGGGGCAGCTCGATCGAGAGCCAATCACCTGTTGAATCGGAGTCTCAAGTCCATAGTCCAGAGGTTCGCAAGCGAGTCGAGAAGAAGGTAGAGCCGAAGAAACGCGAGAAGCCATCTCAGAGCAAAGCATCTCGTGCTGCGAAACCCAAGCAGGTTGTTCGGGACGAGAAATCGGAGCATCGGATCAATAAGGTGCTTGCCGCAGCAGGGCTTGGATCGCGCCGCCAGGTCGACGAGTTGATCGAGCAGGGGCGAGTGGAGATCGATGGGAAAGTCATCACGCAGGTAGGGACCAAGGTAGATCCAGCATCGGCGCGTATCACGGTCGATGGTGAGTTACTGAAGAAGCATCGTCCGGTTTATTATGCGCTCAACAAGCCGGAGGGGGTGTTGTGCACGAACCGGGATCCGCAAGGACGTCCACGAGTGATCGATTTCGTACCGAATCAATCGCGATTGTTTCCTGTCGGGCGATTGGATGCTTCCAGTACCGGTTTGATTCTGCTAACGAACGATGGGGAGTTAGCTCAGCGTTTAGCGCATCCGAAGCATGGGATACCCAAGCGTTATGCGGTGGTTGTTGCAGGGCAGGTAGAAGTCGATGCATTGAAGCGGCTACAGCGGGGTATTTATATTGCGGAAGGTAAGACGAAGGTCGATCATGCGAAGCTTAAGCGCGTTCGCAAAGGATCGAGTGAGTTAGAGATCACATTGAGTGAGGGAAAGAATCGGGAAATCCGCCGAGTGTTAGCAAGACTTGGGCACAAGGTTGTTTCTTTGCAGCGGATTGCTATCGGCCCATTGAAGCTTTCCGATCTCCCTGATGGTGCTTATCGTCCGTTGTCGAATCAAGAGGTAACGGGACTTTACGAAGCGGTCGATGAGATCCGGCGAGCGAGAAAAGCGGAGCGCAAGGCTCGCAAGAAGTTGCAATCGCAGGTGGGTGAGGCACCGGGGCGGGATGAGTCAGCGCGCGAAGAGTTCGACGAAGAAGAAATTATTACTCCGGCGAACAAGGCCAAGCGTCCAGGTAAACCTTTGTCGAAGCCACGGCCGTCGAGTCGATCGGGCAGTTCGATGAGTGATGAGTTCGAGGATGACGAGGACGATTTCGGCGCGGACGATAATGCGCCGGCGGACTCGATTCTTATTCGAGACTCGGCGGATCCGGAAGCTTACGACGAAGCCATGGATGATTTTCTTGCGCCGAAGAAGCGATTTGGTTCTGTGATTGGCCTGGAAGAGTTTGAAGAAGAAGATCGCGTGGCAGATGCGACTTATGTAGGGTTTGCTGGTGACGACGAAGAAGACTTCGACGACGAGTACGAGAGTGACTTCGACGATGAGGATTTCCAGGAGGAAGATGACCGACAAGAACGGGGCCGGAATGGAAATCGGAGTGGAGATCGGGGGGCAAGTCGTGGTGCAAGCGGTGGTGCGAACCGAGGATCCGGACGAGGGGCAGGTAAGGGACCTGGGCGAGGAGTTCAAGGTAACTCTTCGAATTCTAGGGGTGCTAGTCGCGGAGGTAGCGGAGGTAATCGCGGAGTTAATAGTCGAGGCGGAAGTGATACTCGGCGCAAGACAGCGCGGGGTGGTGGAATGGGTGGTGGCGTAGGTGGAGGTGGCACGGGTGGAGGCCAGAGAGCAAGGGCAGGGGAGTTCGAGGCGCTTGGTTCTGATGGCCGAGAATCAGGAGGTTCGCGTCCGGTTCGCAAGGGTGGATTTAAGAAGGGGATTAAGAAGGGTGTAAAGCGCGGCGGAATAAAGGGTGGTGTGAAGAAGGGGGGCGGTCGTCAAGGTCGACCTAGCGGCGGATCATCAGGTCGAAGCGGCTCCTCGGGTCGCAGTGGAAGGCCGTCAGGTGGTGGTAAGCCGGGGGGTGGTAAGCCGAAACGCGGTAAGCGTTAAACGTTACGTTCCAGAGATTGACTTAGCAGATGCGTATCTCCGGAGTGAAAAACGTTGATGTTCGTTGGTAGGATTATGTCCTATCGATTCGCAGAGATTGTTGCGGTTCCGGGGGCTTGATCGGTCTTGTTTGTCATTCTTGTTTGTCATTCCTATCGATTCGTTTTTTAAACGGATCGTTTTTTGGGGTGTTTTTCGTTTATATTAGGGGGCTCGCCACTCGGGCCAAATCATCTTGGGTGCTGGTAATTGGAGTTCGGATAACCATGCCGGATTGTTGTGTTGCCGGCTTCGATGAAGGGGCCAATTTTCCCTCCACCCACCCCACCGACCGTGATGTTGAAAACCGTGCTGTTTCTAAATCGCGCTGCGCTGTTCGCATTGACCGTCTTGTCCCTTGCCCCAACTCAAAGCATTTTTGCTTTTCAGGAGCAGGCCGGGCGAACGGTCCAAGAGTTACAGGGGGACTTCGGTACCTCGGTTCAGCAAGTGATCGAGAAGCATTGTGTTGAGTGTCACAATTCCGATCGCCCCGAGGCGGATATCGATTTGACTCTCTGGAGAGACTCGCAGCGGTTGGCGAAGGAGACTGCAACGCTACAACGTGTTGCCGAGCAACTTCATACCGGCCAGATGCCGCCACCTGAGGCAGCGCAGATCCCTGCGTCGGCGAAAGAGAAAATGGTCGCATGGATCGATCAATGGCTGATGCTTGAAGCTGAGCGTTATGCGGGAGATCCCGGGCCGGTAATTCTTCGGCGATTGAACAATGCGGAGTACACTTACAGCATTCGTGATTTGACGGGTGTTAGCTCCTTGAATCCGGCTAGTGAGTTTCCTGCCGACAGCGCTGCGGGCGAAGGGTTTTCGAACACGGGAGCGGCGTTGGTGATGTCTCCATCGTTGGTCCGCAAGTACCTTGATGCGGCCAAGGGGGTAGCCGAGCACGCGGTGTTGTTACCGGGTGGCATCACATTTAGCGAGCGACCATCAGCGGCGGACATGACGAACGCGAAGCTTGATGAGATACGAGCTTTTTACTCACAATTCACCGATCAATCAGGCGGAGCCACCGTCAATCTTCAAGGGATCGTTTTTGAAACCAATCAAGGTGGCAGGCTGCCGGTCGAACGCTATTTGCAAGCCACGCTTGAGCTTCGTGATGCAATCGTCCAAGACTCAAATCTCAAGGTTGATGATTGGATTGCACGGGTTGCGGCGGAACGAAAGCTCAGTTCGAAGTACTTACGGGGGCTTTGGGATTCTCTTCATGACACGAAGGCCACCGGGTTACTGAAATCGCTTCAGCAGCAATGGAGTGGAGCATCGGCGGCATCAGCGGATTCCCTTTTTGCGTTTGTGATGTCGTGGCAACAGGCACTTTGGAAGTTTTCCAGTGTCGGTCACATTGGAAAGCGCGACGGGCCTAAGTCGTGGCAAGAGCCGGTCAACCCTATTCGCCAAACTCAAGATATGCGTCTTGCGCTTACTCCGTTGGCGAGCGGTAAACCAGCGAATGAGGACGTTACGGTTTATTTGCAAGTTGCTGATGCTGGGGATGGTGGTGAGTCTGATGCTTTGGTGATCTCGAATCCCCGCTTGATTGCACCTGGGCGTCCAGATCTGCCACTTCGGGGGCTTGATTCGGTCGTCCGAACGATAGCAACACAGCAGCGAGCGTGGGTGTCTCAGACTTCTGAAACCCTTGTGGCGCTCGATCAATGGTTAGAGGCAACGGAAGTCCAGTCGCTTGCGGCTTGGGGGGTTCAGAAAGACATTCCTGTGCCGTTGTTAAAGGCTTGGGCGGAGACGTTGGGCATTACCGAGCCGGGAGAGACTTCTGCAGTTTCGCTTGATCGAAGATTGCTAACGCAGAAGGGGCAGAATCTTTCGGGGATTTCGGGGATCGATGGTTGGGTAGCGGAGGACGCGTTAAGCATCATTGCTAACGCGACTGACGCGCATCATCGCATTCCTGGGAATATGCCAGGCAAGAGCATTGCGGTGCATCCATCTCCATCGCGCGGGATGTGTGTTGGGTGGAGAGCTCCGGAGGGGATCCGAGTTCAGACGCAAGCTCGAATACGCCATGCCCACACGGATTGCGGCAATGGAATCGCTTGGCGACTTGAATATCGCCGAGGAGCGGTTCAGCAAGTGCTTGGTGCTGGATTTTCGAATGGGGGGCAAGATGTTCCGATTGGTCCATTTGCGGGATTGCGACTGAGGGCCAACGAAGAAATCGTGTTGGTTATCGAGCCACGCGATGCGAATCATTCGTGCGATTTGACGAATATCGATTTAACCGTGACGAGCGATAAGGAGACTTGGAATCTCACCGAGCAACTCCACCCAAATCTTCTTGCGGGCAATCCGCATGCGGATGCCAAGGGTCGTCCGGATGTTTGGTCGTTTTTTACCGAGCCTGCTCGGGGTGTTTCGGCGAGTGCTGGATCTCAATCGATGTTGGCATCGGGTTCGCTGCTAGCGAACTGGCTTCACGAATCCGATCCTAACAAACGGGCGGAATTGGCTCAGGGTATTGAAGCGATTTTAGTCGCTTCGGATGCGAAGCCTGCGGTCAACGCAGAGCAACCCGATGCAGTCATGGCCAGAGAATTGCTTTCGGCTACGGGTCCGTTTTTCCGAGCTGCGATGAGCATGGCATCGCAGGGTAATACCGCAGTTCAGGGTAAGCCCGCATCGCAGGGGAGCGATGGTGGAGCCGCTCAGGGTGGTTCTGTTGGAGGAAGCGAAAACGATATTTATGGGATCTCTGAAGGGCGGTTTGGGACGAGTGGGATTGAAGGTGCAGTAGATTCCAATCCTGCCGTTGGGGCTAGCGAGATGCTGGTGAGAGCACCTGCGGTTTTCGAGATCAAACTACCAGCTTGGCTTGCCAATGGAACGGAGCTTGTCGCAAGTGCGATGCTTCATCCGACGGCGGGTAAAGACGGTAGTGTGCAAGTAGTTCTCAGCGGAACGCGACCGACGGAATCGACGCAGCCGATTCCGAAGACTTCGATTGATGCGAAGGATCCGAATTGGACAAATGTGTCTCGACAGTTGAACGTAGCGAGTCCGATTCTCGTGTCGGCTGGTAGTGGAGCTGAGACCCGGACTCGCGAGGGTTTTGATCGATTCCGAGAGTTGTTTCCGATCGCGTTGTGTTACAGCAAAATAGTTCCGGTGGACGAAGTGGTTACGTTAACCCTTTTCTATCGTGAGGATGATGCGCTTCGGCGATTGATGCTTGACGAAGGGCAGGCGCGGGATCTTGATCGACTCTGGAGTGAACTTCACTTTGTGAGTCAAGATGCATTGAAGTCGGTTGATGCTTATGAGCAGCTTTGGCAGTTTGCAACGCAGGACGCGGATCCGAGTGCATTTGAGCCGTTGCGTGAGCCGATCAAACAAGCTGCCGAGGTGTTCCGCAAGTCGATGCGTGAAGCGGAGCCGGTACACTTGCAAGCGGTGATCGATTTTGCTCAGCGGGCTTATCGGCAGCCATTAAACGAAACACAGCAATCCACGTTGAGAAATCTTTATGCTCAGTTGCGAGGTTCCGATACGGGGCATGAGGAAGCGATTCGATTGTTGATCGCCAGGGTGCTGGTGGCTCCGGAGTTTCTTTATCGTACGGAGGTTCCCAAAGCGGATTCTTCTGAGTCGAGCGACATAACAACGATCGAGCTTGCGAATCGTTTGAGTTATTTCCTCTGGGCCTCGACACCCGATGATGCGTTGATGCGGGTGGCAGTTGATGGTTCGTTGAGAGAGCCGCAGGTGCTCAAGGGTCAGGTTCAGCGGATGCTCAAGGATCCGAAGTCGGAGAGAATGGCCGTTGAGTTTGGTACCATGTGGTTGCATATCCGTGATTTGGATCAGCTCGACGAGAAGAGCGAAACACATTTTCCTGAGTTTCGTGAGATTCGACATGATCTTTATCGAGAGTCGGTGATGTTGCTCACCGATGCATTGGCAAGCGACAGGTCGATCCTGGATCTTCTTTCGGGGGATTACACGTTTTTGAATGAGCGGCTCGCTCGTTTTTATGGGATTGAGAACGTGACGGGAGATCAGTGGCGACGCGTTGAAGGTGTTCGCAAGTATGGACGGGGCGGTGTGCTTACCCTTGGGGCGACGTTGGCCAAGCAATCGGGTGCATCGCGCACTAGTCCGATTCTCAGGGGGAATTGGTTATGCGAAGTGATTTTGGGAGAGAAGTTACCCAAGCCGCCGAAGAATGTGCCGGTTCTTTCCGAGTTACCTCCCGAGGGGATGACCGAGAGAGAGTTGACTGAGTTGCATAGCAGCGAGGAGTCGTGTGCGAAGTGCCATCGCAGGATTGACCCTTATGGCTTTTCGCTTGAGAACTACGATGCGATTGGACGATATCGAAGCGTGGATACAGCGGGTCATCCGATCGACGCGAAAACGAAGTTACCTGATGGTCATGAGCTCAGCAATGCAAGAGATCTTTTGGCTTACATCGAAGCGAACCGTCGCGACGACTTCGTCAAGCAGTTCAATCGCAAACTGCTTGGGTATGCCCTTGGTCGATCGGTTCAGCTTTCCGATGAGCCGATGTTGCGGGGCATTCATCAATCGCAGCAAAAAAATGGTTACAGTCTTGGGGCTACCATATTCGAGATTGTGACCAGTAAGCCTTTTCAGCAGATTCGCGGCAGAGAGTACCGCGATGAGTCCAGTCATCAGTAATCGAATCCGTTTTACGGCACTGTCTTTACAGTGCTGTTTTTTGCGGTGCTGTTTTTTCAAGCTAATTTTTCCGAGCCAATTGAGTTTCCCAAATAGGGGTTAAGAGATGAATACCAACCGAGCGCTAGCCAGTCGGCAAGAGTTAGTGAAAGCCGACAGACGGCAACGAGATATGGGAGCTTTCTCGCGCAGGAAGCTTCTGCGGGGGCTTGGGGTATCGATGGCGTTGCCATGGATGGAATCGTTGAATGTGTGGGGTTCTGAAGAGGGCGCGGTTTCCAAATCGGATGGAGCAGTGCAGGCTCCTGTTCGGTTGGCGGTCCTCTTTGCGGGGAATGGTTTCCATGGTGGTGAGTGGTGGGCGAAAGAGGACCAGGGTGAGCTACAGCTCGGACGAGTGCTTGCGCCATTATCCGAAGTCCGAGATAGCGTGTTGTTTATCAAGGGGTTGTATAACGCAGAGGCGTTGAAGGGGAATATCCACAGTTCGCAGACAGGGAACTTGCTTTCTGGTGCTCCGTTGGCAGCCGGAGGAGAGATACGTTCTGGGACAAGCATCGATCAATTTCTAGCGCAGACGGTAGGTCGTACGACGAAGGTGCCGAGTCTGGTGTTGGGTTGTGAGAAATCCAATCCATCGGTGCATAAGAACTATTCCATGATTTACAGTTCGCACATTTCTTGGTCGAGTCCAACGACACCGACTCCGCTTGAACTGTACCCGGCGTTGGCTTTTGATCGTTTGTTCAAGGACGAGAATCATCGTGGGGATCAGAGTGTATTGGATTCGATCCTTGAGCATGCTGGAGATATTCGCCGTCAGATCAGCACGAGCGACCAACGGAAGTTTGACGAGTACCTCGATTCGGTGCGTGATGTTGAGCAGCGGATTTCGAATGCAGGCAAGCGTGGTGAGTTACAGGGGTGGAAGCCGACGTTGGACAAGCCGAACATCGACCGTCCTGCGGATGGTATTCCGCAAGATATTTCTGAGCATATGCGATTGATGTGCGACATCCTCGTCTTAGGATTTCAAACCGACACGACTCGGATTTCGACGTTGAAGCTCAACAATGATCATTCTTCGTTGCGATTCCCGCATCTTGGTGTTGATTACATGATTCACCATTTGTTGTCCCATGCTGATACAGAGGATTGGCTCAAGGTCAATCAGTTCTTCCTTGAGCAGATGGGTTATATTGCCAGGAAGTTGCAGGCGATCAACGAAGGTGAGAGGACCGCATTGGACAACTCGATGATTATGCTTTGTTCAAGCATGATGACTGGTAGTCACGATGCATCTCAGTTACCTGTGGTGATGGTCGGTAAGGGGGGTGGCAAGATCAAGACAGGTCGGGTGTTGGATTACCGTCAGTCGTCTGAGCGGCAGATGTGTCGGCTGTATCTCTCAATGATGCAGAAGATGGGGATTGAGCAGCAGGCCTTTGGTGATGCGAGCAGTCCGTTAGCGGAAGTTTAGAGATAGGAGAGGGGTGCGTGCTTTCAGTACGTAACCCCTGCCGGATTGACGGTCACTGAGAATTGTTGGTTGATATAGTATTCACGTTGAAGGAATAGAGACAAGAAGTTATGGTCAAGCTCGGCGCGCACATGAGCATTGCGGGAGGATATTACAAGGCGATTGACGCTGCTGCTGAGTTCGAGATGGATGTGGTTCAGCTATTTACGAAGAACAACAACCAGTGGGCAGCCAAGCCTATTTCGGATCAGGAAGTCGCTTTGTTTTCGGATCGGTTGCGCGATACCGGGGTATCGAATCCTCTGTCACATGCTTCTTACCTGATCAATCTTGCTTCACCGAAGGATGAATTGTGGAACAAGAGTATCGATGGGATGAGTATTGAGTGGCAGCGAGCCGAGCAGTTGGGGCTCGATGGTGTTGTCATGCATCCGGGAGCTTTTGTTGAATCGACACCTGAGCAGGGGATGCAGCGAATCGTCGATGCGATCGTAGAGATTTCACGCAGAGTCGAAGCGAAAAAGTCTTGGTTGTTGTTGGAGAATACAGCAGGCCAAGGATCTTGTCTTGGTTGGAGCATGGAGCAGCTTGCGTGGCTGTTGGAGCGCACAGGGGAATCGATGCGAGTGGGAGTTTGTCTCGATACTTGTCACGCACATGCGGCTGGATATGACTTCTCGACTGAGAGTGGTTTCAAGGCTTGGGAGCGTGAAGCGAAGAAGTTAGGTGTTTTGGACGCGATCCGAGCGCTTCATTTGAATGACAGCAAGAAGGGTTGTGGATCGCGTGTCGATAGGCACGAGCACATTGGTCTTGGCACGATCGGTTTAGAGGGGTTTGAGCGAGTATTGAAGAACAAGGTGCTCAAGCAGTGGCCGATGTATTTAGAGACCGACAAGGGGCTCAACGACGATGAGGAAGATTGGGATGCGGTGAACATGCGAGTGCTGCGGGGATTGGCGAGCTAATCGGTTGTCGATACGAGCGATCTTGCGGTGTCACAAGCGGCTTGCCAATGCGTTTCGTCTTCGAAACCTTCGCGGTGGAACACCAATTTCAGGTCGTGCAGTCGGAAGGTAATGTAGTTGGGTTCGACGAGAACGGATTCCAAGTAGCGGGTGGGGATTCGCATCCAGTGTTGAAAGTCGGAAACGAACAGAGTGTCTTGGTTAAACCAGCGGATTTCTGGCCACGCAGCGTCTAATGTTTGGATTCCGTGAGGGGATGCTTGGACTGATTTTCGGTAGGGAGCGCGCCGGGGATCTTGGAAATCCCATTTCGCAAGAAGTTTAGCGCGAGTAAAGCGGGTGGTTTCGAGCAGTATCCAGGGGACGAGGGCCAGGGCACCGATTGCCCAGGTGGGCTGGGACTTTCTCGGAAATTGTTCGAAGAGGGTGGCCCAAACCGCAAGTACCAGAACGACGAGGATTATATGGGAGCTTGGACGCCAGTGAGTCGCACGGTAACGATCCATTAACGAGAGGCTCTTGTTGGGGCTTAGTATGGAGACCCAAGCATCTGTGGGTGGGGCTTCGGCAATCAACGGGATATAAGTGCGATTGGTGAGGTAGTCATCGAGCAATTCACGCCATTGGGATTCGAAGAAGCAAGTGCTTGGAACCATCGCAAGTGGCGATGGAGAGGATGGGGATGGGTAGACCAGCATGCCGCTGCCCGGGTCATCCATAAAGGAGCGGGTAGTGGTTTGCATGCAGAAATCGTTATGCCAGACCGTCCACCTTCCCCCTGAGACAACACCGTGGGTCGGGCCGATGAGCCAAGGGCGAATGCGGGTCAGTTTCTCGACTTTCCCGGTTCCTAGAAGTTTTCGGTACATTCCTAGGATGACCAGCAGAGCGATGATGGCGGCGAGCAGAGGGCCGATGATGCCGACAATCATGTAAAATGGGAACCCCCAGATGAATGCAGAGATCAAGACTAGTGGGAGCAAGCATCCGAATTGGGTGGGATTATGGTAGAACTTTCGGATCTGCTTGGCATCTAATGTCCCGTTAAATTCAACGACAAGAGGCCGGGGGTTATTCGGGGAGGATGTGGTACTTTCCTCAGAAACACTGACTTTCCATGGATTGGCTTCCCATGTGTTGGATGAATGCTGGGATGCAGGTTTAGGCGACTGGTTCGATGAAGCCATGCGTCGAGCGGTAGGTTTTCTGATGAAGATTTAGTACAATTGAATTCTATGAGCAATTCTAGCCAACAAACACTCCCCGTACCAATCCGGCAGAAACTTGGGGAACTTCGAAGTCTCATCAGCCGACTGATTGCTACCCAAGGAGCTGTGGTACTAGCATGTTGGTTGATTGGATCGTTTTTGCTTTTTGGCTTGATCGATTATCTTCCGACTCGGTTCGGTTCAGACGAATCACCGAGAATTGTTCGGATTGTCATGTTAGGGCTGATCGCAGCTGGAACGATATGGATTTTGGTTCACTTTTATTGGAACCGTTGGATGGTCCATTGGACTGATTCTTCGTTAGCGTTGGTGATCGAGAAGCAGCATCCTGAATTTCAAAGCACGTTGATAACAACGGTGCAGGCTAGGGGGGCAGAAGCGAAGGGGCTTGGGTCAAAGTCGAAGGACTTCGAGGAGATCGAGCATCCGAATCGTCCGGGAATGATCGAGCTTGCGGCCCGCAAGGCGGTCGATTTGATTCAGAAGATTGATGTGAACTCGCTGGTTCGGTTCGCGACCTTGCAGCGTGAATTAGGTCTCTTTGCTGCACTTCTGACATTGGTGACAGCCGGTTGGATGCTTGCTCCTGACTACCTCAAGCACTGGACGAAGCGACTTTACAGTTTGTCGGATCAGCCGTGGCCTAGACGAACGACGTTGGGGCTTGTTGGAGTCGAGTTGGATGTACCATCCTTTACTAGTACCCCGAAACGAGACAAGTATTTGGTTTCATTTCAGGATGGAAAGGTATCGGTACCGAAGGGAGCATCGCTGAAGTTGCGAACGACGGCCAAGGATCTTTTGGCGGCACCTTATGACAAGTGTTCATTCCAGTATCGCGATCGATCTGGGAATCGTGGGCGAGCGAGTATGCTCAGTTATTCCACGTCGAATCCGAAGGAGTTCAGTTTGGATGGCCCTCCCTTGGAAGCCATCAACGATTCGCTTTGGTTTACACTTTCGGGTGGGGATGCGCGATTAGCAAACCTTCAAATTGAAACGGTCGATGCGCCGTTTGTGGTTTCGACCGATGTGGATGTAGCTTATCCGGAGTATTTGCAGCGATCGACAAAGACCACTTGGGGGAACGAGCGGTTACCTTACCGCAATGGCATGCGGCTGCCTCAATCCACGGATGTATCGCTGTGGGTGCGAGCTAATAAGCCGATTTCGCGTTGCGATATCCAACGTACTGTATCGCAAGTTGCTACTGCGAGTTCGGGGCAAGTTGCGGCTGGTTCGGATGTGGTTCCTGTGCGTCCGGAGTACAGCATTGAGTTCGATAAGCCTGCTTCGGAGTTTCCGGTTCCGCTTGGATTGCTTGAGGATAATCTCTTCATCGAGCTTCGGCTTTGGGATGATCAAGGTTTGTGTGCGACGCGGGTACAGCAGTTTGTCATCGCGAGCATTGTCGACACTCCACCGGAGATAGATTTGAAGCTTGAGGGGATCGGTTCGGCGATCACGGAAAATGCGATGATACCGATTCGCAGTAAAGTCAAAGACGATTACGACTTGAATCAGGTTTGGGTGGAGTCGATCATCGACGAGCAGCCACTTACGCGTGTGGACGTGCAGGTTACACCGCAGGGTGACGCGGACTTGGATGTTGATTTGAAGGCGTTGCGCGATGCGGGCCAAAGTGTTCCGAGCGTTGGATCAACCCTTGCACTGCTTGTTGCGGCTTCGGATTTCATGCCGCCGGTTAGTGTTGATGGAGGGGTTGGGGAAGCAAAACCGCATACCGGTCGCTCGACACCGATTCAACTAAGTGTAGTGACGGTCGATCAGTTTTTGGTATTGATTGATCGGCGGGAAGCAGCGATGCGTCGACGGCTTGAGCAAATCATCAGCGAGCTTGGACAGTTGCGGGACTTGTTGGTGTTAACGAACAAGAACAATACGGAAGCGACCTCTGCTCAATCACAGAAGTCAGCTTCTGAATCAACCGGTGATAGCGGCGGTGGGTCTGCGGTGGTTGAAGAGAGTGAAGGCTCGAAGGAGTCCGATATAGAGCGTCGAGGGCGACTCTTGTTGTTGCGAGCTCAGCAGGCTTCTGCGCAGGCGAGCAAGTCCGAGAGTGAGCTCAAGGGCGTTCTCAATGAGATTTCGCAGTTGGTAGCTGAATTGATCAACAATCGAATCGACAGCAAGGATCGCCGGGAGCGGCTTGAGGAGAAGATCAAGATTCCATTGAGCAGCCTTATGGAAGCGCAGTGGCAACCCTTTTCTAATGAGATAAATGGGCTTGAGCCTGCGGCAGCGAAGGCGACAGCAGAAGAGTTTTCGGATCGGCTTGAGAAGCTCATCGGGCAAAACAACGAGATCATCGTTGCTTTGAATGCCATTCTTGCCGACATGATTGAACTTCAGGACCTCAATGAAATAATCGATCGTGTTCGTGGGTTGCTCGATGAGCAGTCGAAGTTGCTTGATCGGTCCAAGGAAGAGCAAAAGAAGAGTGTGCTCGATTTGCTCAAATAGGTGCTCCGAGTGTGTTGCTTCGGGTTCGTTGATTGCAGAGTTGAATTTCGTTCTATAGGCGCATCGAAAATGATCCAGCAATATCGGTCGGTAGTTACTCTGCTTGGGCGTTTTTCATGCTGTTCTTGGGTTTTGGCTGGTTGGTTATCGCTAAGCTGTTTGTTGTTCGACGGTGTTGGGCAGTGGAGCATCGTTGGGCATGCGGTGTTGGGGCAGGATGCGGCAGCGAAGCCGCCATCGGGGGCGCAATCGGGAGAGAAACCTACAGATCAATTGAAGTTGCAGCAAACGCAACTTGCCACTCAATATGCGAACCTCGAAGAGGTGTTTTTGCGGATGAGTGAGATCGAGGCGGCGACGAATCCGACTAGAGCTGGATTGTTGCTTCAAGCTGCCCAGATGAGTAAGCAGTTAGCTACACAGCAGCGCATGATGCAAGCGAGTGATTTGTTGGGCAAGGGTCAGTATTCGCGTGCGATTCCGGAGCAGGAAGCTAGTCGGGAGAATCTTAAAAAGCTTTTGGAGCTTTTGCAGAGTGAGAATCGTTCCTCGAGGGTGAAGGACGAGCGAAAGCGGCTTGAGGATGTATTGAAGGATTTACGTCGGATCGAGAATATTCAGCGAGCCACCCGTGGTCGAACGGAGGCGGGGCAGGACAATCAGAGTGCGGCTAATGACCAGAAGGATTTGGATAAGCAGCTTGAGAGTGCGCAGAACGATTTGACGGAGAAGTCGGACGGCAAGAAGGAAGAGAAGAAGGACGGCAAGAAGGATGAGAAGAGCGATGGTAAGGGTGAGCCGCAATCACCGAAGGACCAGAAGGGTGGGGAGCAGAAGAAGTCCGAGCAGGAGCTGAAGTCAGGCGGGGAGCCGAAGGCGGGTGAGGGGCAGAAGTCCAGCGAAGAGAAGAAAGCCGGTGAGGAGATGAAAACCGGCGAAGAGAAGAAGGCTGGAGAGGACAAGAAGGTCGGCGAAGAAAATAAGGCCGGTGAGGAGAATAAAGCTCGTGATGAGAAGAAGGAGGGGGTAGAGAAGGAGTCCGATCCATCGATGCCTAAGGATGCATCGAAGGATGGGCAAAAGGATCCATCGGAGGGGGGCGATCAGGAGCAAAATCAGGAGCAGAGTAAAGAGCAGAGCAAGGATCAGGGCAAAGAGGGTTCAGAGGGTCAGAAGTCCGAGGATCGCAAGCCTAAGACGAAGGAAGAACAAGCGCGTCAGCGGGTAGAGCGCGCGAGGGAGCGGATGCAGAAAGCGGAGAAGGAACTCAGGGACAACAAGCGCAAGGAGGCGATCGAGGAGCAGCAGAAGGCGGAGGATGAGTTACAGCAAGCCATTGCGGAGCTTGAGAAGATTCTCAAGCAGTTGCGTGAGGAGGAGATCGAGCGGACGCTTGTGGATCTTGAGACGCGACTCAAGCGGATGCTTGAGTGGGAGCGGGGTATTCGCGAGCAGACTCAGAAGCTTGCGGATTTGACCGGAGAGGACCGTGATCGGCAGCTGGACATACAGGCTAACAAGCTTTCGACGGAGCAATTGAAGGTTGCGATGGAGGGGCAGCGAGCGATGTTGTTGCTGAAGGACGAGGGGTCGAGTCAGGCTTTTCCGGAGGCTTTAGAGCAAGTCATCAGCGATGCTCAAATGGTGGTAAAGCGATTGAATGGAGCGGATGTATCGGCGGGTACGATAGCGATCGAAGACGAAATACTCGGTGCATTGGATGAGATGCTTCAATCGTTGCAAGAGGTTCAGAAGAAGCGAGAGGAGGAGAAGCAGAATCAGCAGCAGGGAGGTGGTCAGAGTCCGGGTGGAGGGGAGCAGGAAGAACCGTTAGTGGGCAAGATAGCAGAGTTGCGATTGATCAAGACTTTGCAGCTTCGGGTGAATCGTCGAACGGATCGGCTTGCGGATCAATCGAACAATGGCGATGACTTGGTAGGAGAGGTGGCTGATGAGAAGCTTCGAGATGAGCTTCGAGAGCTCTCAGGTCGTCAGCAGAAGATTCAAGGAGTGACGCGAGAGATTTTGTTAGAGGCTAGCAAAAAGCAGTAGGCTTGATCTTAGTGCAGTACTGAAATGTGGTGCGGTCCTCCTGGGCCGCGATTACGAGCGCAGCGAGGCGTGAAATATTAGTGGGTTGCGCGGACAGCGGGCCAGGAGCCCCGCTCTACGATTGCGCGGACAGCGGGCCGGGAGCCCCGCTCTACGATTGGGCCGCTCTACGATAGGTACAAAAAAAATACTGCCACGCGGGCGGACCCGCTAGGCAGTATTTTGAAGATCGAAACGCAGTGGGATAGACGAAAACCCTTTGAGCGTGACAACGTTTAGCCACTTTCACCGGGCTCTACTCCCGGCGGGTACGCTATCCCTGTGCTTGCGTCCGACACATAACTATGCCCTTTAGAACTCGATAAGCAAGCAAATCGGTCCGTTTTTTTCTTTTCTGTCAGAGAGCTTGCGTTCAAGGAATCAATTGAAACACCTCTGTGTTTCAGGCAGGCTGTAACGGCACGCAGAGTGCACAAGTCGGTTCTTTCCAGGTCATTTCTCGCCGCTAACACCTTGGAATATCTTCCCTAACCAATCAAACTATCACCGCAGATTACTTTCGCAATTTCCCCCCTCAATTCAGCACATCATGAGCGTTCCCAATCGGACAAGCTTTTTCGCCTGCCTTGGCGTAGTCATATCTTTTTTGACTCTTACTCCTGAGCTATTCGCGCAGCCTTTTCCAAACCGCAAATACGGTCAAGAAGACAAGTTTCGCCAGTTGGAAGAGATTTTGCCGACGCCCAACAGTTATCGGGCGGCGAGTGGAGAGCCGGGTCCGGACTATTGGCAGCAGCGAGTCGACTACACGATCGATGTGACGCTCGATGAGAAGGAGCATCGCATCCTTGGATCGGAGGTGATTCGGTACCGCAATCAGTCGCCGCACGCGCTGCGTTATCTATGGGTGCAGCTTGACCCGAACATTTTCGCGCCGGATTCGGATGCGAACCGAATTCGTTCGGGAAGGGGGCTTGGTGGTCGGGTCTCAACAGCGGAGCTTGAGGGGCTTTACGAACGTAAGACTTTTGATGGTGGGTGCAAGATTGAATCGGTGACGGACACGCAAGGTCATCCTCTGAGTACGTTCACAGTCGACACGATGATGCGAATCGACTTGAAGGAGCCGCTTTTGAGTGGTCAAGAGTATTCGATGAAGATTCAGTGGACGTATGCGATCAACAATTCCAAGTACATCGGTGGTCGGACCGGTTACGAGTACTTTGAGAAGGACGGGAATGCGATCTATGAGATTGCCCAATGGTTCCCACGTTTGGCGGCATTTACCGATGTGACGGGTTGGCAGCACAAACAGTACCTTGGGCAAGGTGAGTTTACACTCGAGTTTGGTGATTATCTCGTGCGGATAACTGCACCGGCGGATCATATTGTAGCGTCGACGGGTGAGTTGCAGAATCCGAATGAAGTTCTCACACAGGTCCAACGCGATCGTCTGGCGCAAGCCCGCACGGCAGAGCGACCTGTCTTTATCGTTACACCGGATGAGGCCAAGGAGAGTGAGAAGACGAAGAGCGAGCAGACCAAGACATGGATATTCAAGGCGGAGGCGGTTCGCGATTTTGCATTTGCGACGAGTCGCAAGTTTATATGGGATGCGCAAGGGCATAACGTTAATGACAATCCCGTGATGGCGATGAGTTACTATCCGAATGAGGGAGAGCCGCTGTGGAGTCGATACTCGACGCATGCGATTATTCATACGCTGAACGTTTATAGTCGGTATACCTTTGACTATCCGTATCCGATTGCCATTAGCGTCAATGGTCCGGTTGGTGGAATGGAGTATCCGATGATTTGTTTCAACGGGCCTCGTCCGCGCGAGGATGGGACTTATTCAGCGGCAACGAAGTACGCGTTGCTGACGGTGATCATCCATGAAGTTGGGCATAATTACTTCCCGATGATCGTTAACAGCGATGAGCGTCAATGGTCGTGGATGGACGAAGGCTTGAATACTTTTCTTCAGTATTTAGCGGAGCAGGAGTGGGAGAAGGACTACCCGTCGCAGCGAGGCGAACCCGAGTTGATCGTACCTTATATGCTCAGTACGACCCAAGTTCCGATTATGACCAACAGCGAATCGATCATGCAGTTCGGTCCG
>Ga0214163_1000531_pt1 | contig 17455 bp, 15 predicted proteins | sample LakMenepilimnion_2_FD_153001 | JGI IMG/M metagenome (GOLD analysis project Ga0214163, IMG submission 153001) | Freshwater microbial communities from Lake Mendota, WI - Practice 15JUN2010 epilimnion v4 | ecosystem: Environmental > Aquatic > Freshwater > Lake > Epilimnion/Euphotic zone | place... | reverse complement strand
AGGTAAAATAATAAAATGTTAGGAGCCCGGTGTACGCGTTGGACGGTACTAAGGGAGTCAGTGCCTAACGTTGGACATTTGAAGTATTCCAAGGTTCTGCTCACGGAATACTTAACCATCCCCCAAGTGGACAAATGTCTATATACTTTCAGCGAATCAATTTCTTGGGGTGTAACGAAATTGATTTGGCGGGGTATAAAAATGATGTCAATGCGTCCAATGTTTCTCCAAATCCACATGATTGAGGTACCATTGTAGAGTGCGTTCGAGTCCATCCGAGAAAGATACCTCGCTACTCCATCCTAGCGCTTTCAACTTCTCGTCTGAAATGTAATACCGCTTGTCATTAAAGCACCTATCCGGCACGAACGTGATATAGTCAGACACTCTCACATCATACCCCCTGATGCGTTTAATTAGCATATCCGCCAACTCCATCACCGACACCTCGTGAGGAAATCCAATATTGTATATTTCTCCGGACACTCCTTTGTCTAGTATAGTCTCCACAGCTCGGACGACGTCATCGACATATATGAAAGCGCGCTTGTGTTCGCCGTTGCCCTGAATAGTACACGGTTTGCCTCGTTGAAGGAGAGAAATGAACTTAGGAACGACTTTTTCAGTGTATTGTTTCGGCCCAAACACATTGTTGCCGCGTGTGACGACGACTGGAAAATTGTACGAGTAGAAATAGGAGCGCGCGATGAGTTCGGCGGCTCCTTTAGTAGCGGCATAGGGGTTCGTTGGGCACAACACCGATGCCTCGTGTTTCTTATCCTCCTCATCATCCGTCAAATGGGACTCACCATAAACTTCGTCGGTGCTGATGTGCACAAACTTGCGTATTTTGCCGTATAATCTACAACACTCTAGCAACACGTGAGTTCCGTAGACGTTATCGTAAGTATATTCTAAAGAGTTATCGAAACTGTTATCTACGTGAGACTGAGCTGCGAAATGCACGACGGTATCGATCTTGTGGGTCAACAAGATGTACTCGATGAGATCACGCTCTTGTATTTTACCTTTGATGAAGGTGTAGTTGTCGGCTTTGACCACATCATCGTCTATATTGTTTTTGCTCGAACAATAATTCAAGCAATCGATGTTGTAGAAATGAGCATGGGGATACTTGCGTACCATGTAATTGATGAAGTTGGAACCAATAAACCCAGCGCCTCCTGTAACGAGTACGTTTTTCATTTTTATTGTCTGTTGAGCAATTCCAAGTGAAATAAAAACACACAAAAAAATTGAGATGGCGCGGCAAAAATTGTCACTCTAAACTAACCCCAACACGATGGACGAATTGCGCTCATTCTACCCTTCTATCCAAAAGCACAGCACCAAGATATTTTGTGAGAACGCAGGAGGTAGTCAGGTTCCTCGGCAAGTTATCGCAGCCATGAACGATTACATGGTGGACTCACGAGCTCAACCGGGCTCTACCAACGCCACGTCTAAAATCATGACCACAAACATGCAAGAAGTACACCGCGTCATGAATATTATGCTGAATAACACAGATGGAAAGCTCATTTTCGGTTCGTCTTTCACACAACTCATGTATAACTTAGCTCATGCCATGGAAAGTGAGATGGACGGTGCCTCTGAAATCATTATACCGACATTCTCTCACGAGTCGGCAGTATCGCCATTCGAGCGAATAGCACAATCTCGCAACAGCGCGGTGAAGTACTGGAGATTGTCTGCAGACTTTCGACTGGATTACGAAGCCCTCATCGACCAAGTGACGCCCAACACGCGATTAGTCGTGCTTCCACACGTCAGCAATGTCACCGGCAACATTATAGATGTCAAGGCGCTGTGTGCGCGGATCAAAACGAAGTGCCCGGCGGCTCGTGTTGTAGTAGATGGCGTCGCTGCGCTACCTCACTGCTCGATCGATGTTGCCGACATGAATGTAGATGCTTACGGCATATCTATGTATAAAATGACGGGGATGCGCACATCAGTATTATACATCAAATCGGATTGGTTGATGAAGTTGGAAAACCAAAACCACTACTTTTTTGAGACTAGTTTGGAGAAGAAACTGGAATTGGGTGGTGCCAACTTTGATACCGCAGCAAGTATACTGGGTTTTCGCGATTATATCTTAGACATTGCGCACTGTCTAGGAGCTCACGAGAACTCTAACCACGAGTTCGATCGTGCAATTATGATGTTTGTCATGGAACGCATCGAAGAGCACGAGCGACTTTTAGTGAACACGTACGATGAGATATTCGACGTCCCCGACGAGCAAGTGACGCAAATCACCGATAAAACCAAACCTCGTGTGCCGATATTCTCTCTCAAGTATCACAACTACTCTCACCATATCATCAACACCATACTGAATGAACTCGGTCTCGTCAGCTCGTATGGACGTTATCATTGCGATAGGTTGATAAATGAGCTCAATTTAGACGACCAAGAGGGTGTGTTGCGAATGTCATGGTTGCATTATAACACATGTGAAGAGGTGCGCAAAGTTGTGGGGTACTTGAACATGTTCAAAACGGCACAGAGCGAATTCAAGTACGCAGTCGAACCGTTCGAGCTATCGCAAACCATATTGGATAGCTTCGACTACTTGCCCGCCGATGTGTATTACGAGTCGCCTAGACAACGTGGGTTCTCTCTCGTAGATGTCGATGCCTTCTCTATCGTCGGCAACATGCCCTTCTATCAATCACAACAGTACAACAACTACAATGGCAACAAAACGAGGGATTATAAAAACATCGATGCTCGCTTGCTGTCTGACGGAGCATTTAAAGGAATGGTTCAAAAGTTCAAGATCCTCGTCGGCGAGCACACTGGGGTCTTCCCATCGTACATCCAAGTTCACCAAATGCGTGTTCATGCGGCATCGGTTGCCGATGGCTCCGTCACACCCGTTCCGGAAGGCGTCCATCAGGATGGATTCAACTTCGTCGGGATACATGTGATCAATAGACACAATATCGTGGGCGGCGTCACGACAGTATATGATACCGATAAGACGGTGCTCTGTCAAAAGATATTGGATGCCGGACAAGCTGCGTACGTAAATGATAGGAGCGTGTGGCACCATGTATCAAATATAGAAAAATTAGATGCTGAACAGAGCGGGTGGAGGGATGTGTTTGTATTCACGACGTTGAACTAGTCGGACATCACATTTCTAGAAGCCAGTAGATGCTAGGAGCTAATTCCATGATGAGAAGTACGTGGAATGCAAATCGCGCTTGCATCAATACCGTGTATGCAAAACCCGGCCCGTATGTTTGTTCGTTGATACCTGATAGAATGACCAAAAGGATTGACAGGATTAGGCTCCTGTTGAGTATGAGCATGGTGATTTCAATCTGTCCTTGTAACTATATCATTCATTTGCGTCTTATATAATGTTTTGCAGTGGTCATGAAGTCCACTTCAGGCAATTTGCACGCAAATGTCGTTTCGTAGTTCTTTTTGAAAAAAACATAGAATGACTCTTGTAAATCATTGTTTCCTACATACGATGATTGTATCATTTTTTTGATATTGGCGCATTGCGTCTTCGTCACGTTCGACATAGGCGTCACGTCACATGAAACTGTCTTGCACGATAATCTTAAGACCGGATTTATTATGATCATCATGCACATGACACCAGCATCTACATACGGATCGTCCCGCTCGACGTACTGACTGAGGATGTGCTTGAACGGCTTACCACTATGTGTGAGCATATGGCCTATCAACACAGACTTGATGTTGTTCCGTTTCGCGGCATCAAACTTGGAAGTGACCTTGAGCATGTGAGTTTCATTCATGGCTGCTTGAAGCACTTCATTGAGCTCGTAAAATGTCAGATCATCTTGGCCTCGTTTGTTATTGACGAACTCAAGGAGTTGTGTCGCCAAATCACAGTTGAGCATATCTTGTATTATGGAATGAAGAGCATTGACATCCAAGAGGGCCAGAGAGTTTGACGATTTATTCACCACAACATTTGAGCTAAAAGTAACTTTTTTGGTACTCATCATTACTTCTACTCTTACTAAATGAGAATGTTTTTACTTTAACTAGTAAGTTAGGGTTTAGACAAAACCCCAACGCTTATGCTAGCGGAATAGCATCGTTTATAATAGTTGGACGAAAAATGACAGATATATTATCATACAAAAAAAAGTTTGTTAAGACCGTCGGCATTGGCAGCTTGTTGCTTGCGACAATTTGCCAGGTTGCATCTACGTGTTTGTTCGTTGGGGCATATTTCATCGCAAGAGCAAATTAGAGCGGAGGGCGTGCACGGGGCACAGTAAATGTTACCGTGTGAGTGCTTGATGCCTTTCCACTCTACGAAAGAGTTGCCCTGCCTGGTAGCCGGATATTGGTATTTAGCACTTGGAGGTGGCTGATTTCCGCGTGCCAGGTTGTTATTAATATAAACAGTGGCATCAGGGGTGATTGCAATATTTCCATACGGTGCGTTTTTTACAAATGGCTCGCCAGTATACAAACCTCCATTCAGACTAGGTCCTGGTGGGGTTTGATATCCTATCTTTTCAAAGTCATACTCTGAGAAATGAAGCTTCATCATATTTAAGAGTAAGAAATTGTTTCAATGAATAGTCGTAGCTTTATGTTGGCGGATATTGGTTGCAAAGTTTTGAGAGCGGATGGAAGGTATCAAGCTATCAACACTTTAGTGCCTGGAGATAAAGTCATTTCGATGTATGGGAGGCCTACACGTGTTCGACGTGTGGTAGAGGAGGCCAATCGTACGAATATGTCGGCACATCTCTTGTTGAGGCACGATAGTTGGGCGCATACAACAGCTGTATCGGAACATCAAGAAGTGTTGTTGTGGGACAACGCGACCAAAAAACCCTTGTGGGTTATGGCCGACCATTTTCACACTGACCAAAATCACGTGGTATTGCTGCCACCATATATCAAATGGGAGCTACCTCCAATCCCAGAAGGCATGACACCGCATCAATCATACGCAAACGGGTATATTCTCGGAGCTTTCATGGTATCTGGGGCAATCAATACAAAGACACTCCGGTTCCGCGCAGATGCATCAAAAGCGGTCATGCTGCAAGACCTCATGAAATATATGGCAGACATCTTTGCGGTCGAAGGGGTTGCTAGTTGCGATGTTGACAACAGGTTCATTGGCATCGACTTTTTTGTGACCGAAAGTATGTTCAGGTTATTTGCGACTATGATAACGAGGGACGGTTGCAGTCATCTTCCTGCATCATTGATGTACGATGACGACGACTTTGTTTCAGGCGTCAACCACGCTATCACTCATTTGAGTGACGTGAACAAGCTCGATCAACTTGTCATGGAGGCTCTTTATTGGACGTCGCTGTCATTAAAGAAGCCGTTGGTGCCTGGTCAGAGTAAGCGTAGCAGTTTGGGAGTGTCATTTTTATCGTGCAATGGACGGGTACATCAATATATTCGCGGGCCAAAAGAGCTTTATTTGCTGGATGTGGAGTGTCCATCGGGAACCTATATCATGAACAACATTATCGTTCGCGGTGTGTAGCGGCAAGTTTGAAATGAAAATTCAAAATGTAACATTATATCAAAATGGACGCCGATCGTATTCTAGAAATCGCACAAGAGATCAAAAGATCGCCACTGCGCGAGCAGGAAAAAACAAAGAAGTTTACATCAAAGTACTCTGAGTTTGCAACAAAGTACCCTGGGTTGTTTGCTATGTGCTGTAATCCTTCTAGCGACATAGAACAGTTGGGTTTCATGATACAAATGTTGCGTAGCATGCAAAACAATCAGATGACAGAACATGTGGCTAGCGCTAATGTTGGCAAACAGTTGTTCGAAACCTATGTCAAACCCAACATTGACGAGGAAGCAGAGATGGGTGGTGTAGGAGCTGATGTAGGTGCGTCAAAGTAAGTAGCTTTGTACCTTTTGAGTGAGTTGAGGGATATTTTTGTGTCGTATTTAAAACACCATTTCAAGGCCTTTTTTACTTGGTGCCTGATGATGGCTGCGTCGTTTTTCTCATTTTGCTCAATTAGAGAGAGCGTTTTTATGATATGAAGCGTCTGATTGGCAATGTATGCTTTGTTGAACCTCACGATGTCGAGTATGAAAGGCATTGGTAGTGACACCGCCTTCAAGAGGTTATGGGCTCTGAAGTCCACGATGTTCTGGCGAAGTATTTCTAGGGTGCGTTCGTAGTCGCCGGATGCCTTGGAAAACCCGGTACATACGACATATTTTTCACTATTTGCTGGTCGGGATGACAATGGTTTCACAAAGTACATGTTATTATAAAAACACTTGAGGATGTATAGTAGGCGCATGGTCGCTTCATTATGGATGTCATAAATCTTTAGAACGAAGGATCCGCCCTCCTTTTGGATATTCAAAGCGGTATAAATTTCACACAAGATCAAGTTTAGGGACATGTCTTCTTGATTGTTAAAGTCGCTGCTAAAATCGAACCCACCATCCGCAGTGACAAAATACGTAGAGTTGATGCCTACGGTTTGTACCAAATCATGGATATTATTGATGTTATACAAGTTGCCTGTTCCGGAAGATCCATAACAAAGTGTGAGGTTATTGTCAACACAGTACGCTTGGTTGAACTTCCAGTTTGGTATAACTTTGTTGGTTGCTTTCAATGACATGCCGTACATGGTGTCTGTGATACTTGAACGACCTTTTCTATAGTTAATTAATGCTTCTCCAAATCCTCCCGGGGCATCCGCTAGAAAGACGGCATTCATAGGTCTATCAGGGAACGCAAACTCGTTTGTGAAATCGCATAAAATCTCCCACAGCTTGAAATATGACCTACTAATAGGATTGTATTCGGCAATGCTCGGGCAACTTTGCACTGATGTGAATACTAGTTCGTAGTCATTGGTGAGTTTCTTGTACCTGTCCCATTTTCGTGATTTGTGATGCATGTTGATACCATTTTTGTTCACCACTAATTGATGATGAATGCAATCATTTATGTGTAACACCTCAGTATGATCTGTGTTGACTAGGCTGACGTCTGGATCATACTGACCAGAAATGTTGTATACAATCTTCTTAACCATTACCGTATATGCTATCACATATCTTTATGTACTTCAACAATAATGCGAAAAACTATACACTACATTACTCAGCCACTTTGGCCTTTGCTTTCGTCACTCGCTTCGCTTTGGGTGGAGCCGGGGCAACTGCCGTCCCCTTTTTGAAAATGAACCATCTGTTCATGAAACTGTACTGTTTCTCTGCATCTGTCATTGTCTTTGCACTTGTCGTAAAGTAATTGACGGGAGCAGCGTCCAACATCGTGAAGAGCCCTTTGAACGTGTCGGTTGATTTAGACACTCCCAGCTCCGCACACTCATCCGGGTTGAGCAGATGAATGTCGTGTTTGTTCAGCTCAGCTTCTAGAAGCTTGAAATCGACCAAGTACTCAGATACGCGCTTATTGATAGTCTCGATATACACATCTATCTTCAGTCCATAATTTTTCTCGCTCTTGCTGTCGAGAGTGTCATACATCTTGCGTATATCCCACAACACGCGGTCGTCCTTGCGTTGTTGAATGGACTCACCTTTTTCTGTCTTGGCATCTTTAAACTTTTTATTGACCTCGCGACCATCCAAACACGTGCCCATAAAATACCCACCGTCTTTGATCATGGATGCCACATTCGTGACGAAGGCATTGAGTGTCACCCGATTCTCAAAGAAGTAGTGTACGGCAAATTGGCAGACCACTAAATCAAACTTGTTCGCTACCATATTGTGGTACTTGCTCAGGCCCTGCTCAGATTTTACCCCCCACACGACTTCCGCGACGTTCCGCGTGGTCTCGTCAGCGATGGTAGTAACATATTCGTGGTTCAATACCTTTGACGCATCCATCGGTAGATAAACAAATCGAACATCATCCGACTCCCGGAGTTTGCCTTTGGCATACAGGTCCATACAACGTGCGTAAGCTCCGTTGTTGGGATTGATGATGTTGTCTTCAGACTTGTCGACACCTACGATGGTTTTGATATTCGCGTTGATGTATTTCATCAGATCATTACCGTTACCGCACGCGATGTCAAAAACGGTCGATGCTTTGTTTTTAAACTTGGCGATCATATTAACATCCTTCACCCAATAGTTGTGGAAGTCTAACATAGCTTTTGAAGCCACGTTGCTACGCTTTTGCTCTCGGTTGTAGTACATATCATCGTCGAACGCTTCACTGGCATCTATGGCAAGTTCCACTGCGCCAGTAATCATGTCTTTGGTCACGGGATTGTTTATGCTGCGCCAAATGTTGACGGCAGTCGAGTAATCATTGCCAGAAGTCTTGTCTTTGCGCACACGCAACGGCATCCATTGCTGAGTCACTGCATCGTATGACATCTCAACGACCTGACCATCGTAAATGACGTCTCCAGACATGGCCTTCATTGTGCCGTTATCATCCACACGAATGTATGCTGTGCTGATGTTTTGATAAATTTCATTAGGTGGGTCGAATAACCTCTGCTGGTAGCTGTTGTTTGCATCCACCAATTTTATCTGCTTCATCAAATATTTGTGAGGTGTAATCTTTTCGTGAGTGCGTGTATTGTACCCCACATATAGCCTCACTGGCTTAACATCCGTGCCCTCTCGCTCGACGATGATATCACTGCCGATGCTATTTTTTTCCGTTTTCATCAAGAAGTCGATGGTGTTGTCCTCAGGTGGCTTCCACTTAAAGACTTTCATCCATGTCCCACCAAGTACAACTGGCGATGACTTATAAATGGCGCCGACTGGAAGAGACTTGGGTGTATAAATGAGCCCATCGATTTGATATGGCAGGTTGCCTACTTCGAACTTTTCCAACAGCATTTTTGATGACTTGATCATATCACCAAACAAGAATGTTTTGGACTTGATGTCGAATGACTTGTCACCAGTAAATGATGAACCTGTGACCAAGTTCATCTTGTGAAGCCTGCATTCGACGTCCGCATCATCTCCCTTCAATGGGAGTACGGCGACATTCTCACCCTTGTAAAAGTAAATGTCGAACGCAGCATAAGACTTTATGGCTTGACCGCTGCGAGTGCGCGTGATGTACTCGCCATCCAACAGAGATGATTTGAAAGCGTCATTCGTAACACCAGTGTAACGAACGGTCATCCTGTTGTTGATCATGTACACTTTGCCGTCTATATCGATGTACAACAAATGCCTCTCACCATCAGCTTTGTCTGTCACACTATAATCGGATAGAATACTAGTTACGCCCAAATCGGGCTTGAGTAGGTTCTTTTTTTCCAAGGTTATTGGCATGGGACCGACGAATCGCCTATTGCCGACGATATGGGTTCCACACAGTCCAATGTAATTGGAAATAACACGGTTTTTGCCTGAGGTGGGCATCAAATGATCGTCTCCATCAGAAACTCGTAGCACAAGAGCCGAGCAATCGAACAATGATTTCAAGAATTCCGCTTCGCTCGGCCATTTATCATCGCTGTCTGGTCGCAAAAACTCCACCTCAAGCTCGTATTGATCATCACTCTGGAAAATTCCTGAACCCATGAGGTTGAATGCATCTGGAGTTTTTGATGCTTTCACGATGGTGAGGTCATAACGGAAGAACCCGTCGTCGCTTACGAAACTGAACCGGCGCTTGTAGCGATAGTACTTTTTGAGTGAAAATAGGGACGTCCTAATTTCTTTGTTAAGGTCTTTGGACTCTACTGGCACTTCTAATTTCAAGTTCACTTTTAGGTCATAATCACTGATGAGGATGGACGGTTTGCCTTGAACCCATGACTTTTGCATCAGCGCAGCACTCGATACGGCATCCAAGCTGTTTGTGTTACAGTAATAACTAATGGCGGTCGGACCGGATACTTCATAGCGATAGGGTACATTCTTGTGTTTGAAACTGATGCTGAGTTGGTCTTCATTAAAAGCTGACTTTCCAGTCTGTGTTGTGGAACGCAGATACTGCAGTAGTGACGAGAATTTGTGCTTGTTCAATTTACCTTGCTGAACGATGACCTCGAATTCGAGATCGCCGTTCTGCTTGATATCGCGAAAATATGCAGCAATCCTGTCCTTGTCAGTCTTGCTTATTTCCATACTATCTATGTTATTATAGAAAAACATATTAGTTTTCAAATTTTATTGAGTAGGTTGGTCTTCAATTCTTCTTTAAGTAGTTTGACTCGTTTACCACAGTCAGTTTGCCTATACAGATCCACACCTAGACAATCCGCAAGGATCCGCAGCTCGACGACCGACAAAGTGCCCACGAACGCCGCATCGACCCACTTGCGCTTCAACATATGTTGTTTGGCATCGTCTTGACTGAACACGTGTGCATCATCGACCGTGAACAAAGTATATGTGTTATTGTTGCACACGATCACGATCGTATCATCAGTGGCTCCAGTATACTTGTTGAGAACTTTTTTTTGCTCATCATACACGTATATGTTTTTCGCGAGGTGATTAACAAAGTACGTGACGACCGCTGAGGTCGCCAACAATGGCATACCTGATCCTAGCGCGGCCAAAACCTCATGTTTTTGAGCTCTACTGAGCTTCTTTACTTCGAACGATGCATCATCGGCCATGAGTGTCTTTCGGTAATCCGACAGCACTCTGGGCAAAGTTGCCGGCGAGTGAACGCTGATGCACGGGTCTTTGATGTAACATATGATGTACATCAGTGAATCCGTTGGGTTTGACGTCGGTGTCTGTTGCGTAGTGTTTCCACGCCGAGGTCTGTTGGGTGATTCTATCGCATGAGATCGCACAGAATCGAGGCTATTGGATGACAGAGATTTTGGTCTACGTTTCAAAATGTCCGCGAAAAAATTGCTATCTGCGGGAGGTGGGTAATAGTACTCAATAGACTGTTCCCAAGCAACATGTGCTTGGATCGCTTGATTGACCTTATTCTCACCAAGATTAGCGAACAAATAGTCCATTGTAATTCGTATCGTTCTTGTACTTATATCCGTCTTCATATTTTTAAGTCATAATCAATCAGTATGCTTCAGCGCATAGGTCATCTTTGCAATCGAGCTCGATCACATTCCTTTTGGCAAACTTTTTGCGTGCCATGATGTACTTGGACCCTATGCGCTTAGCGATTTGCTTTTCATGATTGTTGTTCAGCTTTTCGATGAAATCCCGCACGACATTGGATTTGTCCACGGCATCAAACATTTCCTTCCAACCATTTTTCTTGTCTATGGGCTCGTTGATACTCGTTGAATAGTATGTGTGTTGTGACCGAACTATGTTGGTGATATTGTTTCTGTATTTACACTCATTCAACTGTTTGTCATACTCATCTAGAGCCTCTTTGTTTTCGTAGCAATAATTCACAAATGTCTCTATCTGAGCGATGAGGTCGGGCGTGAGAGTGGTCAGATTAAAAAATACGCCATTTATATTTTCAGAATGCGCCGTATTCGTCTCTTTGATAATCTTGAAAATCTCCATGTGCTCAGTAGGTCCAAGGTTGTTTATTTGTTCCATCAAACGCCTTCTATCACTCATTTTTATGGCACACTTGCTGTATCCTTAAATGTCATCGTCATCGCTAGGATCACTGCCCTCTTCAGTGAACGATTCATCTAATTCTTCCAAATCGAACAATTCATCATCATCTTCTTCATCCTTAGAAGCATCGTCATCTACTTCCAAATCCCCGTCATCGTCCGGATGTTCATCGCCTTCGCCATCATCATCATCACCATCTGCGTCGTCGTCATCGTCAAACTCATCTACGTCATCCGCGCCCTCATCATCATCTTCGTCGACATCTACATGTCCCCCCTCAAAAAGGTTTGCCTGCTTCACGACGGGACCGACTGCCTCTACCAACCTACCAATTCCACAAATCTTTTTATCATGCAGCTCAAATTTGGTGCCCAACAGCTCGACATCGATTTCATCGCCAATCTTGATGGCATTCAAATCACGCACACTTATGATGCCTGCAGTTTGTTTCGTGATGATCACTTCCACGACAGGTCGCGTGACTACTGAACCGTCTTCTTCCAACACGTCTATGCCATACTCGGCAAGAATTCCAAATTTGTTCGTGTTCATCACCTTGGCCTTCAAAATAGTCCCAACAGCAGGATTGCACACATCAGCTTTGTATTGTACTTGAAATATTGTGTCTCCATTCAAGGAAATCATACGCATCTTTCCCGCGGCGACCTTGTATAATTCAATCGATCCTGGTTTAACGTATCCATGCTTGGTGCAAATACCTTCTTGGCTCGTCTTTAGGGTAGTAAGAATCACATCTCGATAGTTGTTGGCGAGTTGGTTGGGGCGCAACTTGATGTTGTCAGTAAGAATGGAGCCTACGAATATGCTTTCGCTGGGTTTTGCCATTTCCTTTTATTCTATAATAGCATATATAAAATCAAATTTTTTTATCTTTAAGTAGCAGGTACTGATACGGTCTAGGTATGTGTGCGGCACTTGCTTTGCGCAAGACTAATTCATACACATCGCACAGCGCGCCTTTTGACACCTTGTCGAGTTTCAACTTGTCATCGATGCCATTGATGAGGTCTTTGAGATCTTGAACTTTGAGTTTCGAATTGGCGTGACACACTGACCCTGTACCGGTTTTGGCGATGATCTTGAAACGGTGCGCAACCGTTTTAGTCATGGATGGGGCGATGAATGCTTGTACGTCCGCAAATGTATTCTTCACGTTAGTTTGCATATCTAGTTCTTTTGTCTCCGCCTCTTGTCGCTTTATCAATGGGCATTTGACGAACTTTGATGTGTTCTTATCGATCATGTTGTAGGGATTTTTATCATCGTTGTAAGTCACAAAGAACTTGGCTGTGTTACGATTGGGTGGTAACAACTGCCCCGACGCGATTATGCTATCTAATATGATGGTGTCCGGTGTCGTCAAAGACTTCGAGGCAAGGAGAGCCTCTGCAATTTTCATAACATCATTTGGATGCATCCTGTCGATAACAAAGTCATATGCGCATGATTGATACACTTTACTTTTTCCGACCTTTTGCCAAACGTCTTCAACCGCCGTATGTACGGCAGAGACAAGACCCGATGCATCGACGTCATCGTCATTATTCTTCAAGTTGAAGTGTTTCACGTCCAAGCGCCTGCGTTGTTGCACGTACTTAGGATCGGCATGCTCTTCTAGCGTCAGTCTTTGTTTTTGTAAATGCTCCCTTTGCAGCATATACTTGTTAGAGTTGTATATGATGTAATGCTGTCCCACCCTCACTCTGCGCGCGATCATTTGGTGTATGGTGAATTTGAGGATATCTTCTTCGACTTCAATGAAACGACTAACGGCATCCTTCAATTGAGCGTATGTCATTACAGGTGAGTCAAGTTTGAGGAACACTTGAGTTATGTACACGATGTACTGCTCGACGTCATCACTCACAAAACTCATGTTAAATGTACTTGTCTCGATGGGATCTGCTTCTTTCCATGAACCATAACATTTATTGGTTTGTGGTTCCAACGACCCTAGAACATGTCGTGTTACGACGCCTTGTGACGTGCGCATTTGAACGGATTTGCCGACGCTTGCAGCGTCGAATTTCAAAACATGTCTGTTCAAGAAACAGTCCACTGCATTCTTCTTGAGAATACTTTCTATCTTTGATATATCGGCTTGCTTGCCATCGGCGAGACGATACACTCGCACGTCTATCGTCTCTCGGGTGGCGTCGTCACGCGTATTTACATGTTGATAAATAGTGACGTTCCTTTTTTCCAGTGGCAGATCGATATGTGAGCAGTTGCGAATGCCGCGACCAAAGATTTGCTCGAGCTTGTTCAAGTGATACCACGGTTCCAACACGTGCATCTCACGTATACGTTTAAAATCGATGCCTTCTGTCGCAACATTTGAACCAATGATGACTTTAATAACCTCGCCTTCCTTATTGGCTTGTTCTTTTGCTATACGAATCTCCTCATCATTATTTTGTGATATTGCCGAATTGGCTGAAAGCACGATGTACTGGGCCACTTTGTTGCCGATTTTAAAGGGTTTAATGTTCTTTACGCCTTCCAATATGTTGTGTCCCCCATACTTGTTGAAACCCATGTGCTCAAGTGCAATTGCGAGCGGGATAATGCCGCTGTATAAGAACGACGAGTAAACATACACAATGCCTTCACTGTTTTTGATGTAGTTCAAGATAGAATCGAGCTTTGGAGAATATTGTTTGATGTTGTCTGGAGCCAAAAATTCACCATACTTTTTGACAATCTGCTTGTCGTATGATATACGCATGAGGTTGGACTTGTTGGAGTTTTTGATGAAACATTTTTCAAATGCGAGCTTGCCATAGTAAGCTTTGATGTCATCGTTCTTTGCTTCGCTAGGATAAACTATATTTGAAATCTGTATTCCCATTTGGATATCAGTTTTGGCTTCATCGTTAGGATTGTCTTCCTCATCAATCTCATCAACGACTTCAGGCTTAGACTTGTCGAATCTGGATTGCATCAACTCGTATACACGCTGTTGGTAATCACTCATATAACTCTTGACGAGTTGTAATGATTGCATGGTGTTTGGCGTCGTGATAGCTGCACCAAATATGTCTAATTTGGGTTTGTCATCGGCAGTGAACAAATTGACATCTTTGTTGACGGAAGGATACAATTTGGTCGGAAAGGTATACGGATTTTGTCCGCTCATATGCGACACGTAACCTCGTGATGCCTCGATCAACTTATTCTTTCCATCTTTGGTCAACTTACCATTTTGAAATATGTCTTTCATTTTCAGTCGCTCACGTTTGTCTTTGATGAGCATCAAATTCAACAACCACACAATCTCGGTTACGTTGTTGAACATCGGTGTGGCCGTAAGCATGACTAGCTTGACGTTCTCAACCACCGACAACATATGTTCGACCTTGGGTGGCACTTGCTTTTGAGATGACTCCGATGCTAAACGCAAGTTGTGTACTTCGTCGATGATGATGACCCGATTAGAAAACAACTCTTTTAGCTTGGCATCAAACCGCTTCTTTCGTTTTTCCTCTGTTTTTTCCATAGCATCTACTTGTTTTTTGATTTTGTCATAATCATTCGCAAACTCCATGTATCCCTTGAACTGATAGCGTTCGTTGATGACCCGTTTGATCTTGGAATCCAATGCGTCCTTGTTCATGGTATGTTTATCGGGGATCAAATTCATGTAGGTTTTGCCGGTGCACTGTTTGCTCGAATGCTCATCAAAAGACCCATTGATGATATTGACCTTGCTGATGTCGAAAATTTGCTTTTTAAAGTTGTCCTTTAGATTGCTGGATACGATTACCAGTGCGCGTTTTTTGAAGTGTCCATAAAGTTGCTCGGCAATGCTAATAGCACTACACGTCTTGCCGGTGCCCACATCATGAAACAACAACATGCTGGAATAAGGAGTGTTGGTAGATAGGAAATTCTTAAGAAACTTTTGATTTTCTGATAAATCAAATTTGGATGACGAACAACGATTTGCCACGACGTCGTCGTATGGGTCGGTTGTTTTCTTGTATCTATTGCGATGGAACTCTTTTTTGGATGTCACAATACCATTGAATGCAGGATCATCGTATTCTGGGTAACTCACGTACTCTTCTTCTGACAGACGTTTGAACGGGATGTTGGTCGACTTCAAGCGATCAGATATAACGTCCAATTGCTTTTTATCATGACGTTTATAGGATGACAATGCTTGTTCATACAAGTTATCCATGACTATTATTTTAGGCAGATATAAATTGTATGTGTAAAAATGAATAGTTAGTTTCCATAGAATTGTTGTTTAGACATATTTGAGCACGACTGCATTGAGGCGCTTAAGTCATATTTGAGCACGACTGCATTGAGGCGCTTAAGCAATTCCTTACGTTCTATGTTATGCGCACCAATCTTGCTCTGTGCGTCATTATACGTGAACCACCTCACATCTTTGATTTCTCTCGCTTGATGCTTGTTCAAGGGATTAAACAAGCTGTCGTCATCGTACGTATTATCAGATATTTTTGATAAATAATAGATATGTTTGTACCTGATTTTGTTAGAGCCCGTGAAAATCTCTTCAAAAGGTTTCAAATCTTTCATCAACCTGATATTTCTCAAGTTCACTCCAGTTTCTTCCCTAAACTCACGCAACGCACACCGTTTGTCATCCTCGTCCGAAAAGTTCCGTCGTCCTTTTGGAAATCCCCATTCCGTCTCCGACAGACCTGGTTGGGTCTGCATAAGTACATACTCGATATTCACCAAATACACCTCTTCACTAGGTTTGGCACAACGCATCAAATAACCCTCTTTCAACTTTGTATATCGTTCTTTCGACATACTGTATTCCCTCATGAAGTTTTTTCCATTTGACGATGACCACAATTGCTTCCACAGACAATCAAAGTCTCCCCCACGAATACCATCCCTTTCTTCGCGCGTCATATTAGAGAACAATCTCATTACATAAGACAAGTTCTGTAAATTGTATTTACCACGCATGAACTCAACATAACTCAATGAATCTTTCCTCTGCACCATCAAGTACTCAGGATGAATGGTATTACTTTCCGGATCATGCATCATTCTGTAGCAAATAATGCCATAACTCGTGATAGGATGATTACAGCGTGCGTATACATGCCCTAGGCCACCGCAATTACAACATATAATACTTGGGTGGGTCTTGTTTACCACCCTTACAACTTCTCCAGTGTCAATTTGCGTCATTGGTACCATCTTGAAAGATGAAATATGCTCGTTTATCAATTACTAGAATATGTTTTATATCACTTTATTTTGTGTTCTTAATGTAAAATGAATTCTAGTCCTGACGAAATCAGGCAACAGATTGCTGCTCAAATTGCGAATGTCAAGGGAATGATCGCGAATGATGCACTCAACCAAGATGAAGTGCTCCAACAACTCAATGCTCTATCACAGATGATCGTCAAGTACGTTGGTTCATCATTCGTGCAAACCCAACAGCTCCACAACTCATCGGTATCGAATGAGAAGGCGAAGTACGATGAACTCAAAAAACTATTTGAGAACTCTTTGAACCTATGGAGCGGATTGACGTCTCAGATCGACGTAGTTATGAAGCAAAAATAACAATGACTAGTATCTATAAATCAAATAAATCTCTTTTATAAGTGTAATGACGAATCATAGTGAATTCATTACTGAAGTGGTCGATGCTCTAGAAACTTTCTTGCGAAACAAGTTGCCGACCTCGCTTCAATCTCGTGACATCAAATACGCCAATCATCAAGACATCATGCTCCAGATTGGAGCTACAACGTCAGGTGATGAGATGTCGTCAGTTGGTTTATATACTGAACCTGTGACCGATTTATCAAATCGCATCTTAACAGCTCGAGGATTCCTTTATTATGTAAAGCAAGTCATAAACAACCAT
>Ga0214163_1000527_pt1 | contig 17566 bp, 12 predicted proteins | sample LakMenepilimnion_2_FD_153001 | JGI IMG/M metagenome (GOLD analysis project Ga0214163, IMG submission 153001) | Freshwater microbial communities from Lake Mendota, WI - Practice 15JUN2010 epilimnion v4 | ecosystem: Environmental > Aquatic > Freshwater > Lake > Epilimnion/Euphotic zone | place... | reverse complement strand
GTGAACTTCTTCTCTTCACTTAGATCAAACCTGAGTCGGATATAAGGACTCAAGCAAACTAGCAAAATGCCAATCGCAATCATAACTAAGCCCATAAAAGGTTGAATCCTTTTTTTCATCCCGCTTGCAAACAAGAAAAGCATCCCTCGCAGAATGCTTTTTCTTTTGTTACTATTTAAATCTTAATAGAACTTATAGCGCTTATCTTCAATTTTAGAAGCTTCTTTGATCGCCTCATTGATGTAAAAAGAAGCTCTCTGAGTTCCCATCGATTGAATCTGATTCTTGTAAGTTGAATAGTCAGCCAAAGCAGGTGCAGGGGCACCTCCCGTTTTTTCAGCGATAAATACCCCATTTTCGCCAACAAAAACCGATGAACGCTTTCCATTTTTCAATCCAGCTATGCGGCCTAAAGCAATGGCATCAGGACCAGCTGTGTTCAACATACCATTTGATAATGAAACAGCTGAAACCGTTTCAACCAAGGCGCCTGCTCCATAATTCTGAGCTATTTGTTCTAAGGTCCCTTTAATGGTGGCTAATTTAGCTGAAATTTTCTCTCCCTTCAATTGGTTAAGCACCATGTTCGATAATTCAATTTTGAAATCAGCGACCTTCACATTGTCTTTTTCGGTTTTGCCTGTAACGTAAGCCACAATGTATTGATTCTCTTGTTCAAAGACCTTTTTCGATCCATCCCCCACGGCTGTTTTGTCATCAAAAGCCCAACGAACGATTTCACGTGCATTGACTAAATTATTAATGGCCGAAGCATTTTCAGTCAAACGCTCAGCACGCATCATGATTAAACTTTTGTCATTTTTCAAAGCAACCTCAAAAGCGGCTAAATTACCATTGGCATTCGCAAATGCATCTGCTTTTGTATAAACCTTATCCATCGTCGCTTGAGACGAAGTAATGGTTTTATTGATGGCCGCCAATCGATACGAGGTATTTGTTTTGCCATCCGTAATTTTTACGATGTGGAAACCAAATTCAGTTTCTACCAAACCAGGCATTAAGCCTGTTCCAGAAAATCCGAAAACAGCTTTCTCAAAACCTTTGGCCATCGAACCATTGTTTTTAAAATAACCTAAATCTCCTCCACTTTGTGCCGTGCCATCCATGCCATTCATTTGAGCCAAAGTTTCAAAGCTCGCTCCTCCTTTGATTTGAGCTAGAACGGCTTCTGCACGCGTTTTGGCTTGTGCCTTCGCCGAATCAGATTTGTTGGCCGGCGCGATCAAAATATGACTTGCACGAACGGTAAATAAAGTATCTTTCTTTACACCCCCGTATTTATAAATCGAATACGTTAACCCATTTTTAAAAGGACCATAAATTCCACCTACTTGGAAAGTGGCCAATTGGCTTTTCACAACCTCGGGAATTTCAGCGTAAGAAACTAAATAAGGTGTTCTTACATCCGAATTAAGCATCGCAAAGGCTGAATCATTAGGAGCGACCGCTAAGTCTTTCGCTAACTTCTTGATTTGAGAATAAAAATCGGCCGTATCTTGCTTAGTCGGAACCACTGGGAACGTCACGTATTGAATAGCACGCGTATTAGTCCCTTTGTATTGATCTTTGTGTTTTGCCAAATATTCTTCCAATTGAGAATCCGTTACTTTGATCGTCGAGTCAGGCATAGAGAAGAACGGTACGTAAACGAAACGAGCGTCAAACTTCGCATTTTGAGTTTGATATTCTTTTTGAGCCTCATTTTGAGTGACGTAGTTGGACATGCGCATTAAGTTTTCGTATTTATTACGAACGCGATCTTGCGCTAAGGATAATTCAAACTTAGCCCAACCTTGTTGCTGCTCAACGGGCATGGTCTTTAAGTTTTTCAAAAATTGAATCACAAAAGTCTTGTCAAATTGACCTGTCTGTGGATTTGTAAATTGCTGACGCACAGATGGATGGATGTTATTTCCTTGCACCATGTCAATCAATTCTTCTTCAGAAACCTTAATGCCTAATGCATCAAATTCCTTTTTGTAGGCAATGTCTAAGATGAATTGATTCCATACTTGGTCTCTAATCATAGTCGCTTCTTGCTCACTAGGGCCCTTTCCGGTTTGCGCGGTGTAATTGGCCGTCGCCTCTTCCACTTTTTTCTGGAAGTCTTGCACTTTTATGCTTTCGCCAGCGATAACGCCAACTTCTTGATTACTTGACCCAAATAGGGATGAATTACCTTGAAAAATATCACTTCCTATAAGAAATAACACTAAACTGATCGCGATAGCCGCTGCTGCAATTCCCGATTTCTCTCTAATTTTTGTAATTAATGCCATTGATAATAATTATAGTTTTTAATTCTTTTTTTTGTATCCCATTGGTGAACAAAAGAAACGCAAAATAATCACATTTTTAGTGAAAAAGCAAGCCTTTTTTCATTCATCAAAATCGATTAGTGTTTTAATACGCTTTCTAAACTTTCTAAAAAGCGGTCGGCGATTTTTAGATCCATCGCCAAACTTGGCAATAAACGAAGGGTGCTTTTCCCTGCATAGCCACAGAAAATGTGTTCTTCAAATAAAAGAGCGTCCCTCACTGGGCCGACAGGCTGATCTAATTCGATTCCGATCATTAAGCCACGGCCTCTAACCTCAGTGACACCTTGAATATTTGCCAATGATTTTGAGATGTAATCACCTATTTTTTCTGCATTCTGAACCAATTGCTCTTCTTCAATGACATCCAATACCACATTTCCTGCCACACAAGCTAAGTGATTGCCGCCAAAGGTTGTTCCGAGCAAACCGTAATTAGCCTGAATATGGGGTGCAATTAATACTCCGCCCATCGGAAATCCATTGCCCATGCCTTTGGCCGTAGTCATCATGTCGGGATGGATACCCGCATATTGATGTGAAAAGAATTTTCCTGAACGACCATAACCACATTGAACCGAATCTAAAATTAATTGGGCCCCCGTCTCATCACATCTTTTTCTAAGTGCTTGTAAAAACGCATCAGAAGCAACTTGAATCCCCCCCACGCCCTGAACTCCTTCTACAATGACTGCCGCATGTTCTTCCGTAATTTTTTCTAACCCATCGATTTGATTGAAGGGAAGAAAGGTGACGTGCTCCGTACTGTTGATGGGTGCCACTATGCTTGGATTGTCTGTCACGGCAACGGCTCCAGCAGTTCTTCCATGAAACGCTTTAGTAAAGGCAATGACTTTTTTTCGACCGGTATGAAACGAGGCGAGTTTTAATGCATTTTCATTCGATTCAGCTCCAGAATTTGTGAGAAATAAGGTATAACTTGGATAACCAGAGAGTCGGCCTAGCTTTTCTGCCAAAGCTTCTTGGCCCGAAATGATAATTGAATTGGAATAAAAACCAATATGATTCAATTGCTCTGACATCCTAGCCACATAAGTGGGATGTGAATGTCCGATGGAAATTACCGCGTGGCCTCCATAAAGATCTACATATTCTTGTCCATGTTTATCCCAAACAGTACTTCCTTGGGCTCTCACCAACTCAATTGGATACAATGGATATACGTCAAATAATTTCATTTTTATTACCTATTTATTCTTTTTGGGAAGCGGCAAGCGGCAAGCGCTTACCCTACGATTACCTCTTACCTACTACCTATACCTCTTACCTACCACCTTCCACTCTTCAACCTCAAACCGGCATCCTCATCCCAGCCCAGCATTAAATTCATGTTTTGAACGGCTTGCCCAGATGCACCTTTTAATAAATTGTCAATCACCGACGTGATTAATAATTGGCCTTCATGCACCTCCAAGTGTAAAAAACATTTGTTGGTATTTACCACTTGTTTCACATCCACAGGCTGCGAACTCACAAAAACAAAAGGAGAATGTTGATAGAATTTTTGATACATCGCTTCCGCTTCTTCTTGACTTCCTGAAAAGCTTGTATACACATTGGCCATAATGCCCCTAGAAAAATTACCTCTATAGGGGATAAAATGGATTTTCGGGGCAGCTTTTACGGCCGAAATCGTTTGGCGTATCTCGGCTAAATGCTGATGCGTAAAGGTTTTATACACGCTCACATTATTATTTCTCCACGAAAAATGACTTGTCTCTGAAAGCGCTTGGCCCGCACCCGTTGAGCCTGTAATGGCTGAAACATGGATGTCGGATGCCAACAAGCCTTTTTCGGCCAGAGGCAATAAAGCTAATTCAATGCTAGTCGCAAAACATCCCGGATTCGCGACTTTTGTCGCGTCCTTAATTTTTTCTTTTTGGAACTCAGGCAATCCATAGACGAATCCCTCAGATTGATCCCTGAAATCGGTACTCAAATCGATGATTTTGGTATGCCATGGAATGCTATGGCTATCCAAAAATTTCTTTGATTCCCCATGGCCCGAACAAATAAAGAGCACATCTACCGGTGTCAGTTCTTTAGTAAAAACCAAGGAGCAAGATCCCAAAAGATCGGTATGCACATCTGAAACTAATTTACCAGCTTGGGAATTGGACATTGCACAGGTGATGAGCACATCAGGATGATGTACCAAAATCCGCAAGAGTTCTCCCCCCGTATACCCAGCCGCTCCTACAATTCCTATTTTTGCCATTTTATTGTGGATTCACTTTCCGGTGAATCATAGTTTGATTAGATACTATTTTTGAAAATCCTCTCACATCATCCCCCGTCCAGGCTTTATTCATTTCACCATAAGACCCAAAGGCCGAGGACATCAAATCATTTTCTGATTTGATTCCTGTTACCTGGAATTGATATGGACTTAACTGTACATAAACCGTTCCGGTAACCCTATTTTGAGTATCGGACAGGAAGGTCTCGAAGTTCCGCATCACAGGATCTAAAAATTGGCCTTCGTGCAATAAATTGCCGTAGGTGTCGCCCAAGCTTTGTTTCCAGGTTAATTGGTGTTTAGTCAACACATGTTTTTCTAACGTATGATGCGCCTTAATAATGATCAATGGGGCAGGTGCCTCAAAACCAACGCGTCCTTTAATCCCAATAATGGTGTCTCCCACATGGATGTCACGGCCGATCGCAAAGGCACCGGCGCGGGCCGTAAGCTCTCGAATGGCATCTACCGAACTTGGATAAATCTCATCGTTTAAGCCGATTAATTCACCATGCTGAAACTGAAGTGAGATTTTTTCCGGAGTCGTTTGGGTCAATTGGGTCGGCCATGCTTCTTCCGGCAAATAGCCATCGGATGTCAAGGTTTCCTTTCCGCCGACTGACGTTCCCCATAATCCTTTATTGATCGAATAAGCGGCTTTATGCCATTCTTGGACCACGCCTTTCGATTTCAAATACTCAATTTCATCTTCTCTAGACAATTGCAAATCCCGTATAGGAGTAATCACTTCACATTCAGGAACCAAAATCCTGAAAACCACATCAAACCTTACTTGGTCATTGCCCGCTCCAGTACTGCCATGAGCGATGGCTTTGGCACCTAATTTATCGGCATATTTCGCCACAGCAGTCGCCTGAAAAACACGCTCAGCACTTACTGAAAGAGGATAGGTGTTATTTTTTAAGACATTGCCAAACACCAAATATTTGATGCAATCTTGGTAATACTCCTCCACCACATCCAACGTAACGTGTGAAGTAACACCTAATGAATAGGCTTTTTCTTCAATGGCCTTGAGCTCTTCTTTGGAGAATCCTCCTGTGTCAACTAAGGCCGAATGAACTTCCATTCCACGGTCTTCTTTCAAGTATTTGACACAAAAAGAGGTATCTAATCCCCCACTAAACGCTAAAATTACTTTCGGCTTGCTCATATTATTTTGATTTTCCTTTCGGTTTGAAAGGCATTAATAATTTCTCTTTAAACTTTTTCAATTGGCTAAAGTCGGCCATATTTTTCAAAAATATCCACTTCTCATCTTTTTCCTCATCCGTTTTCTTTACTTCATTGGGATCAAAAATCATCCCGGTACACAAGCAAATTTTACGCTCGGTACGGGTTAAAATATCATAATTTACGCAAGACTGACAGCCTTTCCAAAAATTGTCATCCACCGGAAGTTCTGAAAAAGTCGTGGGCTCATACCCCAAATCTGAGTTGATCTTCATTACCGCTAACGAAGTCGTAATTCCGATGATTTTAGCCTCAGGATACCGCTCTCTTGATAATTCAAATGCTTTAGCTTTCACAGCTTTTGCTACTCCATATTGCCTATAACTGGGATTTACAATAAGTCCAGAATTGGCCACAAAATTGCCGTGTTGCCAGGTTTCAATGTAACAAAAGCCCACAAAACTGCCATCCACATCATCTGTGGCAATAATAGCTTTGCCCTCAGACATTTTTTCACGCAGATATTCGGGCGTACGCTTGGCTATGCCGGTGCCTCTGGCTTTGGCCGACTCGGCCATTTCGTGGCAGATTGACTCGGCCAATACAAAGTGCTCTTGACTGGCAACTTGAACGGTATAAGAATTCATGTAAAGACGAAGAAAAAATGAAACAATGATTAACGTATTTTAAGGTCAAATCAGACCCTAAAAATAAATCGTCGCCTTCGTCGGAGGGGAGATATTAAAAAAGATTTTACGTATTTTATTTTCATTCTCTTTTGTAAACTTTGGTGTTTAACCATTAAGTTTGTCTCAATTTAGAGGCCAAATTTCAATAAATCCTAGCTTAATTCCCAATATTCCTTTAATTATTTAATGGAAAATGACAATCCCCTTCTTGTAGAGTCTTTGATTTATGCGTATGCACAAGGGTATTTTCCGATGGCCGATGAGCAAAATGGGCTCCAATGGTTTAACCCAGACCCGCGAGCTATCATTCCTTTAAATACCTATAAACCGGCAAAATCATTACGTCCTATTCTAAATAAAGGGCTATTTGAGATTCGAGTTGACACTCAATTTGAGCCAGTGATGCGGGCCTGTTCGATGCCTCGATCAGAAGATGATGGGGTTTGGATCTCAGAAGAAATGATTATGGCTTACACCGAACTGCACAGACTCGGATTTGCACATTCCGTGGAGGCTTATTTAGACCATAAGCTCGTTGGGGGATTATATGGTGTCAGCATAGGAGGTGTTTTTTGTGGAGAGTCGATGTTTTCAAAGGTACCCAATTCCTCCAAAGTGGCCTTTCATTATTTAATTCAAATTTTAAATGCGAACCAATTTGAATTGTTGGACACGCAATTTATCAACGATAACGTATTAAGGTATGGAGCCATCGAAATTTCTCGGGATACTTACCTGCGCAGATTGGCGAAAGCTTTGAAAAAAAACTGTAAATTCGAATTGATTCATACCCTATGATTTTATCACCCATTACACATTCGGAAGAAGTTGTTCATATTAAAGACTTGGATACCAATAAGATCATCGATTTATATCGGCGTGATTTTGGCATCGATGTGATACCAGAATTGGGGAATTTTCCGCAAATCGGTATGTATCAATGCAAGTCAAGCCTACTTCGCTTTTATGCCCACTATGAAGAAATTGCAGGCCAGGATGCCTTTTATTGCCAGTTGGCCCAAAAATACACCTCCTATTATTCAGAAGACAAATGGGAGTTCAACGCAGTACTTCCTTATTTCAATAAGAAATCCAAGGTATTGGAAATCGGTTCAGGAAATGGCTTCTTTTTGGATAAACTAAAAAAGCTTCAAATAAAGGATATCACAGGTTTGGAAATCTCCAGTGATGCGGCCAAGACATGCCAACAAAAAGGCCATCAGGTCATTAACTCGCCTATCGAAGAGTTGGATGAAAAGAAAACCTATGACATCATTTGTTCCTTTCAGATTTTCGAGCATTTACCGAATGTCGATGCAACATTATTAAAATCCATCAAATTGCTTGAAAAAGATGGACTTTTAATGATTTCAGTGCCCAACAACCTTTCCTTGTTATTTTCGTTGGATCCTTACCATACCCTAAATTTACCCCCTCATCATGTGATGCTTTGGGATGAGATTTCACTAAGAAAAATAGCGAAGCTTTATGAGTTAGAGGTGGTCGATATATTGAAATCGGAGGCTACCCTCTCAGAGAAAAGCCGTATTTATAAATTGCAATTAGTCGGAATCTTTGGATCCTTTTTTGGTTCGATCTTTCATACATTAACACGCTTTTGGGCTAAAAACCTGATGGGTCAGCGCTATGGTGCGGCCATCATTGCCATATACCGAAAGAAATAAAATTCAATTTTTCGTGCTTTTGAGCTACCTTTGAACTGTTTTACGATCAAGAATGTCAAAGTCGATTTTAGTCATCAAGTTTGGTTCCTCTTCCATCACCCATGCAAATGGGGAGGTGAATGAGCAGACTTTGGAAAAAATCGCGGCCCAAGTAGCCATCTTGCAACCGAATTATCACATTGTTTTGGTTTCTTCCGGTGCAGTTGCAGCGGGGAAGTCGGTGATAAAAAATTACAAAGGAACTTTGTCAGAACGCAAAGCAGCGGCGGCTATCGGCAATCCACTTTTGATTGCCAAATACAACCATTATTTTCAAAAATACGGGATAGCTATCGCACAATCTCTTTGTGAAAGACATCATTTTTCGCAAAGGGAACAGTTTTTGCAGTTGAAGGAAACGTATCAGGAGCTTTGGAAAAATGGGGTAATCCCGATTGCCAACGAGAATGATGTCGTGAGTAATGTGGAATTGAAATTTTCCGACAATGATGAGTTGGCCACCTTAATTGCCACTGGATTTGGTGCTGAAAAGCTATTGATCAGTACGTCAGTGGGCGGCTTATTGGACGCAAACGGTCAAATCATTCGGCAGGTACAAAAAATCGACTCCGACGTTTTATCCGTAGTAAGCCACGATACATCTTCTTCTGGATTGGGTGGAATGATCTCAAAATTAACTTTTACTCGACTCGCTTCTCGGTTAGGGATCAAAGTGGTCATTTTTGGCTTAGACCAAGGCCGCGGCATTATAGACGCCCTAGAAGAAAAGATTGGAACTGTTTTCGAGGCCCAAGAAGCAAGCTTGTCGGCGCGCCAAAAATGGCTAGCCACCGGAAGTTTAATTGCCGGAAAGGCTGTTTTAGATAAAGGGGCGGTGAAGGCGATAGGCCAACGAAAAAGTTTGCTTTCCGTCGGGGTAATCGAATATCTAGGAGAATTTGAAAAAGGGGAGGTGATTGAATTACTGGACATTTCCCGTAACCCGGTGGCTATTGCTCGAGTAAGGTCTTCAAAAACCGAACTTCAACAAGCTGTTTCAAGCATTGAAGTAGCCCATGCAGATGATATCGTCATCTGGTAATAAATCATTTTTTTTCGAATAAAACACATAGGCACTTCGCTCAAATAATTTATCGTGGATAAATTAGAATGGGTTTGACCGTTTTCTTTTCATTTTTGATTTGGATTTTTCGCATTTCAAGATAAATATTGATTTGTATTTTTTATATTTGTTATTAAATATTGATTTGTATTTTTTGAAAATAATTGTTTATGTATTTGAATCGTACGATTGATGCCGAGTTATTGGCCTGGAAAAATTCTTCACAAAGAAAGCCTTTAATGATTCGTGGTGCTCGTCAAGTAGGAAAAACATCTTCAGTTAAAAACCTAGCCACGAATTTCACCTACTTTATTGAAATTAATTTCGATGAAAAAAGAGAGTATGCGGCTATTTTTGAAAAGAATTTGTCGGTCAGTGAACTATGTGAACAACTGAGCATATTGACAAATACTCCCATTAGACCCAGGGAAACGCTTATTTTTTTGGATGAAATCCAATCTTGCATACCAGCTATTAGTATGCTTCGGTATTTTTATGAGAAAATGCCTGATTTACATGTCGTTGCAGCGGGTTCAATGCTTGAGTTTGCATTAGCCGATATTCCTTCCTTTGGCGTGGGCCGTGTACGTTCCATATTTATGTTTCCACTTTCATTTACGGAGTTTTTGTTGGCACATAAAGAAAATTTATTGCTAGACCTTTTAGCTAGAGCTACTAATTTAAACCCTCTGCCTGAGGCCATACATGGGAAGTTAATTCAGTTTTATAAAAAATTCCTCGTTATCGGAGGTATGCCTGAAGCCGTCAATACCTATGTAACTACTCAAGATTTATTGGAAGTGCAACGCGTTTTAAATGATTTGGTTATTTCGGTACAGGCCGACTTTGCCAAGTATAAAAAAAGGGTGCCAAGCGCCCGACTCATGGAAGTATTCTTAGCTATTGCTCGCCAGAATGGAACAAAATTTACATATACATACCCAAATGCCACGTTGAATAATTTGCAAATTAAGGAAGCGATTACCTTGTTAAAAATGGCTGGTTTGGTTCATTCTGTTACTCATACTGCTGCTAATGGCATTCCTTTAGGTGCTGAAACAAATTCAAAAAAAATGAAGTTGTTAATTTTTGACACAGGAATATTTCAAAGAATTTTGGGTTTAAAAATTTCCGATATTATTATTGGAGACGTATTTGAAGTCATTAATAAAGGCCATATTGCGGAGCTTTATGTTGGTCTGGAATTACTAAAAGTTGAAAGTTGCTTTCAAAAAACAGAGTTATATTATTGGCAAAGGGATGCAAAAAATAGTCAAGCAGAGGTGGATTATGTTTGCCAGTTTAATGAAAATATCGTTCCCTTAGAAGTTAAATCAGGCACTAAAGGGAGTATGCAGAGCCTTTATTTGTTTTTAAAGGAAAAAAATAGCGCCTCTGGAATTAGACTTTCACTTGAAAATTTCTCAAGTTTGGACCAAGTGGATATTTTCCCAATTTATTCCATTCAAAACATGAAGGATAAATTAAATCGCTAACTATAATTAGCTGACCTCTAAGAAATTTATTCAATAATTGATCAGAATCAAGTCTCTTCAAGCATCGATTAGCCCATGCAGATGATATCGTCATCTGGTAAATTGCTTACGCAATCACCACCGCCTTACCACTTTCCACATCCTGCTCCACCACTTTGTACTTCACATTTTCTTTGGTGCTGCCATCCATGTATTGTACCGTCACGCGCTGATTGCGATCCGCAATCTTAATCGCCTGACGCGGGGCTACTCGCTCAGCTGAACGTTGGGATGGGTCGTGGTAGTCCATGTCCGAACCACCCTCCGAGCCAGAAGCTAATCCGCCCACTAAAGAGGAAATAGCCTCATCTTTGCTTAATTGGAGTTTAGGTGCCTTTTCCTTGCTAGGTTTTTGAGATTGGTTCGTCGACTGTACCTCCGGGATTTCCGCTTTGATCACAAAACTAATTGTGTCCATATTCACCCTCGCCACAAATCGCTGAAATAAATTCACCGCCTCAAACTTGTAAATCAACAAAGGATCCTTTTGCTCAAAGACCGCATTTTGCACCGACTGCTTTAAGTCGTCCATCTCACGTAAATGTTCCTTCCACTCCTGGTCAATCAATGACAAGGTGATGAATTTCTCCATCTCTGTAAGTACTTCTTTGCCGTTTGAATCGATCGTTTTTTGTGCATCCACGACCACGCCGGTCACCATCGCACCATTGGATATAGGTACTTGGATTCCCGAATAACCTTGGCGCTGTGCCTCGCGAGCGACCTCAATCACCTGCTTGCCTATGGCTTCATTTTTCGACTTATAATGCTGCTCGGCAGCTAAAAATAATTTCTCTGTCTTCGCATCTGGCGACATTTTATTGAACTCCTCCTCGCCAAACGGCGGCTCCATGCCCAGCAACTCAATCACCTTTAGCTCTAATTCAGTATAGCTAGTGTAAGAAGTTGAGATATCTTGACATACGTCAAACAAAATATTGATAATGTCTAGCGACAGACGCTCGCCCAAAAGTGCATTTTGGCGACGCTTGTAAATCGCATTTCTTTGGTAATTCATTACGTCATCGTATTCCAATAAACGCTTTCGAATCCCAAAGTTATTTTCTTCCACTTTCTTCTGCGCCCGCTCTATCGACGAAGTAATCATCGAATGCTGAATCACTTCTCCCTCATCCATTCCGAGTCGGTCCATCACTTTCGCAATACGATCCGAACCAAAAAGACGCATTAAATTATCTTCTAAGGAAACAAAAAACTGGGACGAACCCACGTCGCCTTGTCGGCCTGCCCGACCTCTCAACTGCCTATCCACACGCCTAGATTCATGGCGCTCCGTACCTATAATCGCCAAACCCCCCGCTTCTTTAGACGCCGGACTTAATTTAATATCGGTTCCACGACCGGCCATGTTGGTGGCAATGGTTACCTTACCCGACTGTCCTGCCTCAGCGACAATCTCAGCTTCGCGAGCATGCTGTTTGGCATTCAATACATTATGCTGAATCTTGCGAATATTCAACAATCGACTTAATAATTCTGAATTCTCTACCGAGGTTGTACCCACTAAAACAGGTCTTCCTTGATTCACTAATTCCTGAATTTCTTCCGCCACCGCATTGTATTTCTCACGAACTGTGCGATACACTTTGTCTTCATGGTCATCCCGCTGGATGGGTTTGTTGGTCGGAATTGAAACCACGTCCAACTTATAAATCGTCCAAAATTCGCCAGCTTCCGTTTCTGCTGTACCCGTCATACCCCCTAATTTGTGGTACATACGGAAATAATTTTGTAGCGTAATCGTCGCGTACGTTTGTGACGCATCTTCTACATTCACCCCCTCTTTGGCCTCAATTGCCTGATGCAAACCATCGGAATAACGTCGGCCTTCCATCACACGACCCGTTTGCTCATCTACAATCTTTACTTTCCCTTCAACCAAAATATATTCGGTATCTTTTTCAAACAAAGTGTATGCCTTGAGCAATTGGTTTACCGTGTGAATTCGGGACGCCTTTTCATTGTAATCACGAATCAATTGTTCCTTCTGAACCAAACGCTCAGCGTCACCCAATGAGGTATTTTTTTCAATTTTATTTAAATCAATAGACAAATCAGGAAGTACAAAGAAGCTTGGATCCTCCGTGTTGCCACTCATGTATTCCAAACCTTTTTCAGTCAATTCGACTTGATTGTTTTTTTCCTCAATGGTAAATAATAATGGCTCATCCGCCTGAGGCATTAATTTTTGGTTCTCAGCTAAATAAATTCCCTCCGTGTCGTTCAACAATTGCTTGTTGCCACTTTCAGAAAGAAACTTAATCAAAGGCTTTGATTTAGGTAATCCTCTAAAGGCTCTAAATAAGGAAAGTCCGCCTTCCTTTTTATCGCCGGCCGCAATGAGCTTTTTGGCTTCGACCAAGAAGTTTTGAACGATTTGTTTTTGGGCCTCGACCAACTTATGAATGCGGGGTTGGAATGCCTCGAATTCCTGCTCATCCCCTCTAGGAATAGGTCCTGAAATAATAAGAGGAGTTCTCGCGTCATCGATTAACACGGAATCCACCTCATCGACCATGGCAAAATGATGCGGTCTTTGGACTTGATCCTCAAGGCTCCGCGCCATATTATCTCTTAAATAATCAAAACCAAATTCATTGTTGGTACCATAGGTAATATCAGCCATATACGCCGCGCGACGCGCTTCAGTATTGGGCTCATGCTTGTCGATGCAATCCACTTTCAAGCCATGAAACTCAAACAAAGGCGCATTCCACTCGGAGTCACGTTTGGCCAAATAATCATTCACCGTCACAATATGTACCCCACGACCCGCCAACGCATTCAAATAAGTAGGAAGCGTAGATACCAAGGTTTTTCCTTCTCCCGTGCCCATTTCGGAAATCTTTCCTTGATGCAAGACAATTCCACCGATCAACTGCACATCATAATGCACCATATCCCAGGTGATTTCGTTGCCGGCTGCATTCCACTGATTTAACCAAATGGCTTTGTCGCCTTCAATTTTAACATTGGATTTTTTAGCCGCAAGGACCTTATCATCCATGGTGGCTGTAACGACTAATTGCTTGTTTTCGGTGAATCTCCTAGCTGTTTCTTTTACTACGGCAAAAGCCTCAGGAAGTATTTCAAGCAATATAATTTCTAGTTGTTGGTTGCGATCTTCTGTCAGTTTATCGATCGATTGAAAGAATTTTTCCTTTTCGTCAATGTCTTCTGTCGCTTGCCCCTGCTCGTGTAAAGACTTAATTTCCGAATCGATGTCAGCTAAAAATAATTGAATTCGCTCCTTGAATTCTGCCGATTTAGCTCTCAATGCATCGTCTGAAATGGAGGCTAATTGGGCAAAGGCACGTTTAATTTGGTCGACAAGCGGTAAGATAAGCTTGATGTCACGATCAGATTTAGTGCCAAATATTTTGTAAACGGTTTTGCTTAGTATGGAAAACATTGTATTTATTCTGCCCTTTTTATCGGGTGGTGAAAAATTAAAACGCAATTTACCAATTTGAATTTTTATCCTTGCTATGTTCCACGAATTAATCCAAAAAAAATGCCGTAATCTTTTTTAAATTGTTTTGATTTGCATAGAAATATTAAAATTTATGTCTGAATATCCCGTTCCACCTCGTCGCCCCCCTAGAAAAAAGCTGAAAATGCCCTTGTTTGGTGGTATGGGAGGGAATAGCAATCAGGGCCCAACGACCGACTGGGGAGTTAAAAATTTCACTAGTATAATTTTTGTAGTAGGCTGCTTGGGTTTATTGGCTCAGATTTTCTTACCCAATCTTTGGGCTGAAAAAATGTATGATTCGAAAAGCGAAATTTTGGATATCTCCATCGATGGGGCATTAAGGAAAAAATATACGGACGCATCTGATCCGAATGAAATTCATTATATTTTGATAGTCCGAGAGAAAAATGGGGCAAGAAAGAAGTTCGATTTTTTTCGAGTGAAACCTAATTTTTTTGATCAAGTCGCGGTACCCCAACGGTTATTTAAAACTTCAGGAAGTTTGGATGTGCGGGTGACTCGATTTACAAAACCGGACACCACATTAAAAATCGAATTTCTAGAGGAATAATTTGCAAATAATTCCTAGGCTTAATTTTTAAAAAAATAATAAGATTGAAATCCATAAGTATCATTATTCCTATATTAAATTTTCAAATACTTCTTTAAATTATTGATCAGTTTATTGATTATTCGGTTTTTAATTTTTAATATTGACTTGTTATAACCTATTATTTTATCAAACAAAATTTTTACGGACGCTAGCGTAAGTAATTAAATAGTAATAAGATGCCTGTTTGGAATTCATCCAATATGAGTCATTTGTTAGCAAGGTCATTATTTGGTTTTTCGAAATCAGATTTAACGATGGCTTTGGGATACGGTACTTTCTCAGATTTTATCGATAAGTCTTTATTAAAAGACGCTGCTTTACCTGCAGCACCTAATCCTTGGGTGAGTATGGTACCAGCACAGGCCCAACAAAATGATGGCAGCACTGGGCGTTGGTATAATGAAATGACTGCATGGTGGTACATGCGCATGGTCAATGAGGGTTTAAACATGCGGGAAAAAATGGTTTTGTTTTTTCATAATCATTTCGCGAATGAACGCTCGAAGGTTGTTTACCCTCAAAATATGTATGTTCAAAACCAGTTGTTTCGTAAATATGCTTTTGGCAATTTCAAACAATTAGTGAAGGACGTTAGCAAGGATCCCTCGATGTTAATTTACCTGGATGGAAATAATAGTCGGGGAGCTGGGCCTAACGAAAATTATGCCCGTGAGCTGATGGAGTTATTTACCATGGGAATCGGCAATTACACGGAAACTGACGTCAAACAAGCGGCAAAAGTAGTATCGGGTTATCAGGTTTCAGGCTTAAATGCCACATTTGTTCCTTCTCGTTGGTACACGGAGGCCAATGTCACCGTGCTTGGGAAAACTGCTAAATTCGATATCAACACATTAGTTGACCATATATTCGATCAAAAAGCGACGGCTTTATTCATCTGTAGAAAGATCTACCAAGAATTTGTATACTATAAACCGGATGAAGTATTTGTCACTAAAATGGCTGCGGTGTTCAAGGCAAACAACTTTGAAATGAAGCCATTGTTGAAATTTTTATTCACTTCCGATGAATTTTATAAAACTGAAATTATTGGGAGTAAAATTAAAAGTCCAACGGAATTGTTAGTGGGCAGTACCAAACTATTGCAAGTTAAAACACCCGATCTCAACAATTTTTATGAGTTGGCCAGAACCTTACAAATGCAATTGTTCCAACCACCCGATGTGGCGGGTTGGCCTGGCCAGCGGGAGTGGATTAGCTCGACGACCTATTCATATCGCGGCGGATTTACGGACTCTTTGTTGAGCGGCAAGCGTTACAATGGGGTAGCCGTAACTGCTAAATTGAATCCTATACCTTTTGCACGAACATTTTCAACCGCTGAAAAAGCAAATGAATTTGTGGATGAGATTGTTGGGTTAGCCTTACGATTTCCATTGTCCGATACGCGTAGAAAATTTTTATTGGACACATTATTGGACGGTACGATTTTGGCAAATTGGTCTACTAATACCCCTAATTCCGATGCGCGAGTTAATAAATTTTTAAAAGCGCTGATGCGATTACCTGAATACCAGCTCTGCTAAATATGAAAAAGAACGTATCTAGAAAACAATTTTTACAACAAATGGCCTTGCTAAGCGGTGGGGCTGCTTGGGGGATGGGTTCTATTTCGGGGAAGGCCTATGCGCAAGTACCTGCTTCTATGGCATCGATGGTTGCCGGAGCTGAACGAGGAAAAGCCTTAGTAATTATCCAATTGAGTGGGGGAAATGACGGATTAAATACAGTTATTCCTGCCGAGGATGATCAATATTTTGTGAAAAGACCCGACATAGGGATTAAAAAGGACGTGGCACTTCCGATAAAAAATGGCATGTATTTTAATCCTGCGATGCTTGGGATCAAAAAAATGTATGATCAAGGGAAAGTGAGTGTTCTTCAGAGCATTGGATATGCCAATCCAAATCGTTCACATTTTAGAGCTACAGATATTTGGAATACAGGTTCAGATGCCAAAACGGAATGGGATGAGGGATGGGCAGGTCGGTATTTGAGCTTAAAATATCCACAGTATCCAATGAATTTGCCCTCTCATCCGATGGCTATCCAATTGGGCTCCGTGGAGTCACTATTATTTCAATCGGATTTAGGTCGTTTTGGGACGGTTTTTGAGGATCCTAATTTGTTTTATCAATTGGTCAACGGAAGTACGGCTGATTCTGATCTTCCACCAGCTACTTTAGCTGGAGATGAATTGGGATTTTTAAAGCAAATTGCCAGTTCTTCCATTCAATATTCGAAAGTCATTCAAGAATGCGCTGCCAAGGGGAAGATTAATGTGACCTACCCTTCAAGCAATTTATCGCGCCAATTACAAATTGTTTCTAAATTAATTTCAGGAGGTATTCAAACACCTATTTTCTTAACCACCATTGGTGGTTTTGATACGCATGCTAACCAGTTGACGCAGCATGCCAACCTATGGAAAACGATTTCCGAGGCGGTAGCCGCTTTTCAAACCGATTTAGAAAATATGAATTTAGCTGATTCTGTTTCAGTGGTTACTTTTTCTGAATTCGGCCGAACTGTGAAACAGAATGGGACTTTAGGGACGGATCATGGAACGGCTGCTCCCATGTTTGTCATAGGAAAAACCGTGCGAGGTGGGTTGATCGGCGAAAATCCTAAT
>Ga0214163_1000525_pt1 | contig 17638 bp, 46 predicted proteins | sample LakMenepilimnion_2_FD_153001 | JGI IMG/M metagenome (GOLD analysis project Ga0214163, IMG submission 153001) | Freshwater microbial communities from Lake Mendota, WI - Practice 15JUN2010 epilimnion v4 | ecosystem: Environmental > Aquatic > Freshwater > Lake > Epilimnion/Euphotic zone | place... | reverse complement strand
CTACTAAATATATAAAACAATGTCTGATTTAAAAAATATTCAAAAAATATATGAAGGTTACAATGGTTATGGTCAGGATGTTCCTCTCAATAACTACATGCCATCAACTAGTAGTAGGACATCTAGCACTTACCAGAAACCTCTCCCAACAACAACTCCAGACAAGCCAGCTTATGTTCAAGCAAATATGGGAACAGCTCCAATTGAGAGTGAGGAAGATGTAACAGGAAATATTTCTCGCGCTGCTGTTGTTAAGCTCTTATCAAAAGAAATGGAAAACGCAGCAGCCAAAGATATGGACTACTGCGTTTTCGTATTAGGAAAGCTAATACAAGCTGTTAAAGGAAATTAACCTTCAAGCTTTATAATAGCTGTTTGAATGAGTTCCAGGAACTGATCAGCAAAGAAGGAAATGGCTGCACCATAGAAAGGAAATAACAACAAGTTTTCCTGTGATACAAGACCAACAAACAATCCTGACCAAAATCCCAAACATAAGGAACATTTAAATAGTTCCTCAAAGAAAGGATTTAATTTCCTTATCTGACTGCGGGGATAATCAAGTATTGAACCATACTTAAGTATGAAGGTCAAACCAATGATCGCAAAGGGAATCATCCAAGAATGAGCTTTGATGCAGATTCGTCAATGAGCTTTACTGCATCACCAACAAGACGAAGTTCATCTTTGTGGATCTTAATGGTGTTACCATCATCATCCTTGATAGAGTAGAAGTCTTCATCAACTTTAGTGAGTTCAGGACATCCCTTTTTAGTATTGCAGCAGAGTTTAACAGATGTATTGGATAGCATTTTCATGATGATATTTAAAATACTGGTAATTAATAATCAACCGTGAAATGATTGTGCAGCTAAATCATTTAAGAGCTCACCATATTGGTCAGTGAGTTGATCGAGTTCGTCAGGTTGAAGCTCGGTACCATCATCAAATGTAGCAAATGTGAAGTATGCATTGGCAAACTCTGGAGCATCCTGTGGTGATACACCACCAACGACGATAGAGTCTTTATCAACAAGCTTGTCATTGAGAGCAACAGTCATCTTTGGTTGTGTGTGGTAAGCTGGATGTTTCTGAAGCATTGCATCCATTTGAGCTCTATTTGCAACAGCCTCAGTGTAGAGATTATTGAGAGAGGTGATATCTTTATTGAAGTTACTCATATATTGTTATTTATCGAGCTCTAATGTATTTTACCTTTTCCTGTTCATCAGAAACAACTTTGATGTGGATGTGGTTATTATTTGATTTAAATGTTGCTGATCCAATACGTGCTCCGAACGTGTTAGTTCGAGGGTCAAGTGGACTAATAATAAGGGTATTCTCGTCATCCTTAACAATACTATCATCTAAGTTAACCCCATCATGTAGCGATGGATTTGCTTGAAGTTTAAGTTGTGTTCCACGCTTTGCATAGAAGATCTGCTCGATCATATCACCAGATTCATTTGAATCACCGGCACGGAGACCACCAGTACCAGCTGGTTCAATGATAATATATCCAATAAGCTGAGCACGAGGACGCCTTTTTGGATCTGCAATCGACCCAGTTGGATCAGAGAAGAAAGCACGGCTACGGCCAGAGGCATAGGCGTCTTCAATTAAATTGATATCTTTGCGTGTCATAATGTTATTTATAGCTTAGCTTTCTTTAACCTGGTTACCCATTAACATCTCATCAATAAAATCATATGGGTCTTGACCCTTCTTAAGTCTCTCAAATGTACCATCCTTTAAGATAACTCCGTAACCAAGAGTGGTAGAAGACTCCATTCCACGATCCATACGTTTAACAACAATATTACCTTTAACACTATCCTCATATTCCCATCCGAGGTCTCTTAATATTGAATATTGACGCTCTTGTTGAGGTGTAATACTATTAGAATAAGCTTCGTTTAATAATTCGATATCTTGACGTGTCATGATGGTATTTAAGCCTTTATAAAGAGTCTCGGGAGAGTGAGCAAAAAAAATTCCCCCGAGGTTAAGAGGAACCCAATGGGTAATTCCCGCGGGAGGTAGCGCAAAATTTGGACCATGCACCCTCGGGCCCGCCCCCCTGCCCGCTCTCTCTTACAAAGCCTCGCGACAACTTCCTCGCTAGCGTTGGCGCTCTCAGAGAGCTCTTCACTATCAGAGCGTTACCTCTCAGCATTTCACTCACTATAGATACCATCCGGGTCTGGAGTCATCACCTTCTACTAGCTTGAAGCTAGATGTTGTAAAGGGTGTACGCAGGGTGTGGGTAACATCACCTACCTTATATTCAATACCAACTATATAGGTATCGGAAGGTGAACTAATACTACCATCACTATACTCTTTAGCGTTAGTATGCTTTACTTCAATAGAGCGTACCACAACAGGCATCCTATCCCAGATATATGTAGCGTTAATAATTGGTTTGTTCATACTATTATTATATGGTTGTTCCTAACAGTGTGCTCAACTCACCAACTAGGTCGCATGTGGTAGTGTGGTTGTGGGTAGGTATTGAAACAGGCTGGTACGTACCCGTAATCCATTCTATTGGTGAGGATGTAGGGTTGGTAGTAGGTTGGTTGTGTTGGTAGGATGTCGAACGCTCGAGTGTTACCATCGTCGTAGTACACACAGCTGGATAGGCAGAGTACCAATAGCAGTAGGAGATGTTTCATATTAATAATCACTATCATCTGGTAGGTGACCCAGATATGGATGTTGGTAGCACGAACCAGTAACAACTGCACCTGGATACTCTTTGTGTGCTTCATCAAGTGTCTTGAAGCTATCGATGAACATTCGACGAGTCTGACCAGCTAAGACACTTGAGCGTGGGTACATACTATATTGGTACACACCATATTCATCGTTGTTGTAGGTGGCTCCGGTGGAAGGGTATTCGATTTGGGTTTTATTCATATATGGTTTGCGAAGTGTCTTACTCATACTATTATTATATGGTTGTTCCTTCCCAGGTCAATTTAATGTTACCATGATTGTTACCATAATGTGGATGTTGCAGGGGGATGTAGCCTTGTACATCCCCGTTCCGATCACCAGAAACCATTATGTCAGGGTACCCTGGCCACAAAAAAGCGCGGTTTCCCGCGCTTAGGTTTAGGTTAACCTCTTAAAGCATGATAGTATTTAATGAAATTTTCAGCCTCTGCCTCTGTGATGAAAGAATAAACTTCTAACGTGTTATCTTTTTCATCTGTTTCGCGAACATCCCATTGAAAGGTGTTGTCATTATATTTGGGACAAAGTTCTAGTAGTGTGTTCATATTCATTTACCGATTCGTTCAGCACGTTCAGCTATCAGTTGAGCTAGTAGCTCATCGAAGAGTCTAACAATACTATCTAATATCGGATCGTTCCGTTCAATCAGCTCGTATCGTCTTTCAGTTAGACTTTTGATATTATCGTTAAGCTCTGCGTTAGTCCACTCGTTGATAGGTGCAGAGCGGGTACCTGTCCATTCATTTGTTCGTTTCATCTTGTTATCGATCCTTAAGGTGTTTGAAAACATCTGCATTATCTAGCATGATTTTTGTTCGTCGTTCATATTGCTAGCAGAAGAATGGAATAACTTGGTTGTGGAAGATCTCATCGATCTCGTTACCTCTAACAATATCGAAACCATCGTAGGCGTCTTTGTTGCTTGCTGTAACGAATTGCTCTAGCCTTTCATATGCAGGAGCTGACATAACAGACTTGAACTCTTTAAGGTGCTGAGCTTGAATAGCGAGACCATCTTCTTTGGTGAAGTTGAGCTCAAGTTGTGCTGATGTTCTATATGGTTTGTTCATACTATTATTATATCAACTTTCCTATTCGTCGCAATTGCATCTCAACCAATGCTTCACACTATTATGTTTAACACCATATAAGCCATCTTTTTGGCTTAGGATAACACTTTCAATTAGACCCTTTATTTGATATTTTGCATACAAAAAGTCCAGACCGTAATCAGCAGCTTCAAGCGTATCATTTAGATGGTTACGACACTCTTCAAGAGAGAAGTTGTGTTTGATAGCGGTTGCAAGGCAGTGTTTGGTAATGTCAGCGTGTTGGCTCATACTATTATTATATCACCTTTCCTTCGAACATTGCTGCTTCATGCTCTCTCCGTGTGACTAACCCGTTCAATGTCTTGATCTTGTTACCCACTCTAACTTTCGTATACTGCAGGAGAATAGGCGACACGCTATGGTAATTGCCTTTGTTCAAACGATTCAACCGAGCATCAACGACCTTTACCAAACTACCTTCACCACAATTGTAAGTGAATGAAACAAGAGCGCACTCTTGATTGATTGTGAGTGGTACCTTCACATGCTTGCGCACCAACGCTTGATATCGTGGAATCACTTCGTTGACCAAGATCTTCGACGCTTGAGACTCGGTCATACGTTTCATCTTCAAGTACTTAGCATCTGTAAAACCATAACCAATGGTCTGTTTACCACCAGCGCAGGTGTACATGATCGGCTTGAACGACTCGAATCGTTTGATCATCTCAACCATCCGACCAAAGCACTCGCAATCCAACTGGGTGGTTACCGCTGAGTTCAGAAAGCTCAGCGGTATCTCAATGATGATTGGTTGAACTGGTGGCTGCCTGTGGATGATGTTCGAGAGTAGGTAGCACTCGATAGTCATTGCAACCAAGTTCATTAGTAGTAGCATCTTCATACTATTATTATATGAGTGTTCCAACTCGTTAGTCGTTATAGATTGTTACAATCAGCTTACCATCAACACTAGTAAAGCTCCACTTAATAAGATCACCATTAAAGTCGGTAACACCAACCAAGACAAACACCTTTTCAACCCCGGTCTTGGGACTCTTAAGAGTCAACCCGGTATCGATCGCATCGTCATAGAGCTGATCGTATGGAACTTGACCAGCCTTAATACCGAGATCCGATGCGCAAGCTACACCCTCACTACCCTTCCAACTGAATTTCGAAGCGTCGTATTGTTTAGCGAAGTTATATTTCATACTATTATATATGGTTGTTCCTGCATTGAAGCCAGCATTATATGCTCTATACAACGCAGCTAGCAGACTAGTGACACCAACATCATGAAAGTCTAAGCTGTCACTATATTGGGTCTTAAGAGTATTAATGCGCAGTTCTTCGAGTGCGATCTTCTCGAGTTGTTTGATGATCTTTGGATCACCGTTGTAGTTATGTCGTGATTGGGTCATCTTTGATGTGGGTTGGGGTAGCTCACTCCAGAGCATCTTATCATTGGTGGGGTACCAAACATTACCATCCTCACTGATCATTGCAGACCCATCGGCGGCCCACGGTCGAATGTATCGAATTGTGAATGGTTTTTGAGGTGTGTTTGGGTACCCAATTAGGATTGTATTGTTAATACTAAACATACTATTATTATATTGTGTTTCCTATTTAACCTCGCTCATCTCCGCCATCATTGCAACGAATTGCTCAAGCGTAATTTCACCAGCGTCAAGTGCACGTATTAAATCTTTCATAACTTTATTATATTAACTTTCCTTTTAAGCATAAAAAAAGGCAGCCCTTTCTAATAAGGCTGCCTCCTATAAAAATTATCTCCAAACAATCTCTCCAAAATTATCAAACTTCTCACTCATATCCCACCCTTCACCATCTTCATAAACATAAATCTCTTTCTTATCATAATTTACACCAACAACAACTCCCTCATCAATATTACCACATTCATCACTAGTAAGAATGTCTCCCTTTAAAATCTCAACTCCATTTTTATTATAAGGCTTTTTCATAATATTATTATAAAGACTTTCCTAATTAGCGGCCACCAGGCCCATAAGCGAGCTCACTATCAACCTCTACAATCTCCACCTCATCATCACCCTCATCTTCATAATTGCGAATCTCAATACGCTCAACAAGCTTCATAATAAACTCATCATCAGTGCCAACATTAGTCACCACATACATACCTTCCTCACCTTTCACAACCACACTTTCACTATTAATCACCTCCACAACATTCGGACCATCAATAAAGCCAGCCTCATAATCTTCACCATCAAGGTCAGCAATAAACGTATCAACAACAAATTGTGTAATCTTTCTCATACTATTATTTTATTAACTTTCCTCTCAAGGCTGCCAATTAGCAGCCCCGCTCGAGCTGGGCAAGGCGCTCTGGGCTGCTCTGCAGAGACCCAATTGGAGCCTTCTTATACCCTTTCTTCGGACCCGTAAAGCTCCAATGCTTAAATTTGTCCGCGATCACTTGCGTGCTCTGGTTAAAGGCGGATGTTGCGCGAACGTTATTGCTGTTTTGGTTATCTTTCATACTATTATTATATTTACTTTCCTTATTAAGCTTTCTCTACATCATCGCTTAGGAACGTTTGGATATCATCATCACCTAGATCAACCACAACGCAGCCTTCACACCAACCCTCTTCAATAATCTCAATAACACACCCAGTAAGACCAACATAATCATTATTACCATCATGGAAATCACCACCAACAACTTTAACAATATCATTTACTTTCATACTATTATTATAGAGACCTTCCTTCGAAGTTTAGTACCCTCTCTTCAAGACCTTGTGCCAATAATCTTCATAACATTTATCAACATCCTTATCTTCATCAACAATCAACATACCTTCACCATCACAACTCAACATTTTCCAACCATTACCTTCATCTTCCTTATCACCACCCCACTCTTCAAAATCAATCATCACTTCTCCACCAATCACACTATCATAAAACCCTTTTTTCCATTCACCAAACCACTCACCACACTTTTCATTATTACTATTATAATAAACAATTTTCTTATTCATAATAGTATTATAGTGACTTTCCATTAACGTGCTCAATGTTCATAGAGCGTTCTAATGATTCTAGATCTTTAATAACTTCAAGATAAGTTGACTTCTTAGCGCATAGGATACTATACACATCATCATTTACATCAAACATTCCTGCTTCGACAATCTCAGGGATTAGCGCAGCTACAAGGTTGTGATACTTTTCAATTAGTTCTTTCATACTATTATTATGGAGGTGTTCCTCAGATGACATACGATTTAAGTCGACCACCCACAGTCAGATCAACCGAGAAGTTCTCTTCATTATAGTGAGAGCGCAACCATTTCCAACCCTGACGCAGGGCCCGCTTCGTGTCGCTGAATGTCTTTCCACAACCAACAAACTCTTCGACGTTACCAGACTTGTCAGAGATGGTAACAATATGCCAAGTAGCTTCATCAAACTCACCACCGAGGTGGTTAACCATTTCATTATAGTGTCTAAGAGCATCACCTTTAAGTCGTTCTTTCATACTATTATTATATGGTTGTTCCTGTTTGCTTACCCCACTACCCCTAGCGCTAAAGTACCCTGTTATCTGGGTGGAAAGCTCAGCGCGGTACCGCTCTAGGAACAACACGCTGAGCTCTCTTAAATTGGTCTAATTATTTAGACCGCACCCTTTTTGGAGCCAATTCAATTGGAGCCACTTCAGCAACCTTCTTGCGAGAAGCTTTCACCTTCTTGGCTGCCACTTCAAGAGCGGCATTCATCGCAGCTTCCTTTTCAGCTTTTGCGACTTCCTTTGCAGCGAGCTTTTCAGCCTTCTCAGCTTCCTTTTCTGCTTCCTTTTCAGCAATCTTCTGCGCCTTTACAGCCTCAATTGCTTCCTTATAGTTTGCAACTCGCGCTTCGAGATCGGAGCGATTAGCCAACGCGGTATGAATAAGGAATGTCATCATTTCTTTTTCACCAATATCGAATTCGGTGCGAAGCTCTTGAACGAGTTCCTTATCAGCATTGAATGTCATTGTGGCTGTGAATTTTGCGTCTTTCATATTATCTTTTTCTATTTGTTTTATTTGTTATCTTACTCTATTATTATATCGACTTTCCCACTCAATAGCTCTCAAGAACTTCTTCAATGAGAACAAGGAAAATGTTTTGACAATCTGCAGAACTATCCACAATACCATCATCTTCTAGTTCGTAGAAGTTTTCGTTAGCAAAGTGAAAGCAGCCATCAAGAATGTGAGCCTTATCATTAAGTGAAAGTGGTGGGCTAATCTCATGGAGCACGTTCCTGAAAGCTTCCAGGTTTTTGTTTTGAACACCTTCGGCTTCATAGTCTTCATATTCGAAAACGTTAGCAAGCTCACAAACAATCTCTTCGAGGTGCTCACTAATTTCCCCAACTGGTTCACCAAATGATGTGGTATACGAATTAAACATAATTTTCTTTTTGAATTGTTATCCTATCTTACTCTATTATTATATCAACCTTCCTGATTACCACCCCTTACGATCAGCTTCATTATCATACCCAGCGAGATATGCTTCAATTTGCGCAGCAGTCATATCCAAACAACTAACACGTCGACCATTGTACGAACCTTGCGGGTACCAATGCGGATCTTTCTGACGACCATAATAAGCATCTGCGCTCCCACGATCATAAGGTGAGCCATGTGTTGTATCGTATTTGATTTTCATACTATTATTATATCAACCTTCCTCATCCCGCTCCTTGCGGCCTTTGCGATTATATTTGCTCTTATCTTTAAAAGAGAAACCACCAAGGCGGCCCTTTCCTGCAGGGCCTTTACGAAGCTTGCGGAAAGCTTCTAGCCTGTCGATCTTAATTGAAAATGCTTTCATACTATAATTATATCGACTTTCCTTTTGCTGTTATGACTCAATGAGCTTATTGCGATCATTAACCTTAACATCCCACATCACTTGCTGCAGTGCATACCAAGGACCTTCTTCTTTGAATGAAGGGTGGGTAACAACTAACCGCTCGAGCGAATCAACATATTCATCTGTGACAAGATTCCAACCAACTGACTCACACTGATACCACTTATCATCAACACGCACTAGATCGTGCACGGAGAGCGAGCGCACCTTCTTCTCGAGGAAGAGCGGATGTTCTTGACCAGACCCATGATTGAACTGATCAAAAATAGTTTCCAAGATCTCCATATCAGACTCACCATGCATGCAAAGCTTAATTGCAACATCACCAACGTAGTTAACTAATACATTCTTCATACTATTATTATATTGTCTTTCCTCCAACTTGACTATGAGGAGGCGCTGCTATAGCAGGGCAGCGGGACCTGGCACACACCCGCGGTTCTCAACTCGAGACGAAAAACTCAGCGCGGTTCCGCTCCGGTATAGATGTACTCTAATACACATACTGATCCCAGATTAAACATTGCTGCCTAATCTGGGACCTATGTTTTATTTATGTGTGTGGAAATTAACTATGCGGCGCGTTCTGCATCGGCGTCTGCAAAGGATTGATTGCGATAAGCGTTCTCACTCAGAGCCATCTCATGCAGATATTGCAGCACTTTGCCTGGATTGCGAATTGCGAACGTATTGAACGCATTCAAAATGCTCTCAAGAGCTTTGTCACCCATATCATCAAATGCAAATTCAAATGCATCTGCAACCTGCTGTTCGTTTGTATCTTTCATACTATTATTATAATGACTTTCCTTACTGGCTGGGTTTAGTTAGGTAGGCGGGTAATGTTTGTTGCACTAATAAGCTTACAAGTGCGTGGATTGAATAGGATGAAACCACCGTAGCTGCCTGTCCGATACGGTGTCCAACGCATCGAGCTCACAAACAAATACTCATTGCGGTCGGCCTTGCGATATGTATCACTCGGCGTAACTCGCTCCCCGTAAGCGTACTTAATACTCTTCGCAACTCGAGCGTTCTTACCTTCGAGAAACTCAGCAATATCTTCTGCGGTAATCTTGAGGGTGTCTTTATTAAGGTAATGTAGTTTGTTCATACTATTATTATATTGACTTTCCTAACAGATTACATTTCAAAGGCGTAACTCATCTCGCGCAGACTATCTGCAATGTTAATCAACCCCATTGCGAGTTCCTCATCTGCATCTGACATATCTTTATCATAAGCATCACTAGCCCACTCCATATCTTCTTCAGTAACAAGAGCACTAAGCTCGTTGAGCGCCTTAAAGGCCGCGTTAATCTTCTCTTGCAGCAATTGTTTTCGATCGTTTGTCATACTATTATTATATTGACTTTCCTATTGTTTAGTAGCTCCTGATACATGTACCGTCTGAGATCACGTCAAACCAACCGCGCCAGAGCTCAGGTGATTCCTCAAGTCGTCTCTTATCATCTGCACATGCAGCATCTCTCAGCGAAACAACCTGTAACGTCAACCCTAGACCCAATGGCCACACCTCATAAACTGTTACAGTATCACCAGGCAGCAGATCGAAATCAGGTCCAACGATCACCTTATCAATGATATAATTAGCTTCAATGTCATTTAGATTAACTTTCATACTATTATTATATCGACTTTCCTTTTAGTTCGTTGTGTTAAACATCAGCACTTGCAGCAGATTGTCATAATCTCCAGACATGCATTCTTTGAGCACTGCATCAATTTCTTCTTTTGGTGTCTTCTGCCGGCGAGCTGCCCTCGAGAACGCTCCCATAAGAGAGTATGCATTACCATCAAGACCAACCAACTCAAGCTCAACTAGATCTGTTACAATTTGTTTCATACTATTATTATAATGACTTTCCTATGACCCACCGTACCCCATTCGACCAGTCTTCTCCAGAGAGACGGTCTGGTCCGCTCTACCCTTAGGGCTTTCGCGCAACAGGTCTTCTAAGTAGCGCCGAGCTGCTTGCGGTGATTCACGTACTGCAATGGTAACTGCAGTAGAAAGCATAACGCTGAACTGACCCAGCACATAGGCATATTCACCAGCAAGGTTACCATCTAGGTACTTGATACGAGCATCAGCAAGGCGTTCTTTCACCAGCTTGTCTGTAATTTCGTCGTTTGTCATACTTTTATTATATTAATGTTCCTATTAGACTAAGTTGAATAAGCGCTGAATGTCCTTCTTAATAAGCGTTTCAGCGATTAAATGACTCTCAGTACCAACCTCCTCCAGGTCACCAGTAACAAATGCATCAAACCTACCAGCATACCAATCTTCAAAGTCTTGCTTCATCAAGCTAGAGAAGATTTGCTCAGTTAAAGCTTGTATAATCACACCTTTATGTTCATCGTTCATACTTTTATTATATTAATGTTCCTCTGATTACTTCCAAAATGTGATAGCTCCGACGATATAATCACTCCGACTGTAACAGGACTGCCAGCGAATGTTACCAACTGTAAACTTGTAAGCATCAAACCTTCGGCGCAGTTCACTAAGGAGCTTACGCTGATCAGCATTGCTAAGCTGCTCAGTGAGCTTAATGCGACTATAACTCTTTCGCTTATCATTCCATCCGCTCACTTGCTTACGGAGAATGTCTTTAACGTCTTTGATTGTTGGCTTATGTTCTTTCATACGATTATTATATTGACTTTCCTAAGAGTGTACTTCGTACCACACGTCCATTCTATCATCAAGGTACTCAATATCTGCTAACTCCTCTTGAGTTAACTCTTCTAGTAAGACCAGGGTTCCGAACATGTACAATGGTATACACTCTTTATTGGATCGATATTCGACGAGCTGGTTGTATGTTGTTTCTAATTCCATACACTAATTATATTGACTTTCCTTAAATTGGTCGGCCTGGAGGGATTCGAACCCCCAACCAAGCGATTATGAGTCGCCTGCTCTAACCATTGAGCTACAAGCCGGTTAACTTACTCCATAATTCCATCATTCCACTTACCGACCCAATACGTCGGCTCTGAAGTATTACTAATTGTATCTAGTTTAACAATATCGTATACAATACAATTCATGCTAACTTGACCTAATCGTGTGACTTGCTTAACACGATCTGACCTTAGTTTGTAACCATCAATCTTACAATACTGAGGCACACCATCTCTAAATGTGCTTTGTAAGCAATAGATTAGCTCAATTGGTTTCTTATTTGCTGTACCTTCAACGAGGTCGACGATTTTTGTGGTTTGCATAATATTATTATATTGACTTTCCTTAATCTCTAATTTTAGCACCTAACAAATTAAGCTCAGCAGTATCGAATAACCAGCGTGGAGTATAGATACTACTTCCGATGATCGGTCCGGCTTTCATAGCGTTAATAATTTCTGTTAGCTTATCCACGCTCAGCGCTTCAAATGCGGCTTCGAAGGCATTGTAGATTCTTTCAATTTTAGCTCTATCTTCTTTTGTCATACTATTATTATATTGAATTTCCTTATGATCCACCATAGCCCATTATGCTGTATTTCTCTGGCTCAATCGTCTGAACCGCTCTACCCTGAGGGCTTTTTCGGAGCTTCATCTTGAGATAATTATGCACATCTCCCGGATCAGCATCAACAGCAAGGTCTGCAGCGGTTACGAGCATCACATGCAGCTGTCCAATCACATAAGCATATGCGCTCGCTCTATTTCCTTTGCAGTCTGCTAAAGCTTCTGCTGTGCGCTCTTCAATGATCTGATTCACAATTTGTTCGTTTGTCATACTCTTATTACATCTTATTTCCTTATATTTCTCTATTTCCGTTTTATTCACCCACTGCTGCCTATTACTTAAATGGTTGTATCGCAATGACCTTACCGATGCTCTCTGGCTGCCTCTTCGCTAATCCTTTCTGCTCGAACCACTTAGGGATTAGCAATGTTTTGTGCTGATATCCACCTACTTCTCCAGCGTCTTCCGCAATAAAGTTTCGATTTCGCTATTAACATTCTTGACGAACTTATACCCAAAACCATCGTCTCCTTTATTGAGATAGTCTAGCATCTCTTTTACACTTAGACCTTTACTTCCAAAGTCTGAGTATAGAAATAATCCATCCAGTCCAGCAATATTATATCGCTGCTCTGCAGAAATAAGAGGCCAACCATTTTGTACGATTAGAATAGGATCAAAACCTAATGAGAATACATCCCCGACTTGGAAGCTCTTAATCGTAGTATCTACTTTAGGTACTTTGAGTACTCCAAGCTCTTTAGCTTTTTCGATATCAATATTATATTCTTCACCTTCAATTGTTACTTTGATTTCTTTCATACTATTATTATAACGAATTTCCTTGAAATTGAATTAGTAATCCTTATTAAGGCTATCATCATACCTTTGATGTAGACTATCAATCGAGTCCCAATACGCTTCTTCGATAACGTCAATGGTATGGCGTACCTCGCGATATTTAACCCAAAGCTCTTCTGTCATATCCTGGATCAGCATTGCGCACAATTTAGTGTGTTCATCTCTTGAACATACGTAATCTTCCCATTCTCTCTGAGTGATATGTTTTGTGTCTTCCATACTATTATTATAATGACTTTCCTCTAGATATAAACTAAATTGTTACACAAACCGCTCTGAGCACCACAAAGTTATTAGCTATGTTCAGTGCTCAGAAGATTACTTGCGTTCATCATAGTTGAGATTGATTACCTTAAAGCTATCATTCTTATGCTTGATGACAACGCCTTCAAATGCTCTACCATTTACTTCTGTCATTACTTCAGCATACTCTTTGATGAGCTCTGGAGTTAGAGTAGCAGTTTCAAGCAAGTCAACAGTTGGTATGCTGTATTGATCACAGAATCTGGTATAATGAAAGATGCAGCTCTTATCAGTTACATATTGGAATGTATCAAAGTTGTACATGTTGAACGCAGCAAAAGCTAGATCTAGCTTAGAGTGAGGATTAGCAGCATGACTTTGAATGCCACTACCATAAATCTCTCCTCGCAGAGCTAAGCTAAAGTCATGAAACTTGCAATAATTCTCCAGTTTGTTGAGAATATCATACTTACGATTGATGCGAGTATAATTGTTGTTACACTCTGGCTTAAGGTCAAGAGAGCGAGAGCAGATGCCAGTAGTCCATTCACCAGTCTGCCTGTTTTTATAGCAGTAGTAAGTAGCACTCTGACCATCTACCTTGAGAGTAACATCAACAGTCTCACCAAATGGAAGGTCCAAGATGTTCTGAAAGCGTTCTTCATCAGTCTTGTTGAGACCAAAAGGCAGAATACCTTTAGCATCCAGCTGCTGAGGCTGAGGAGCTTCGTACTTGGTAACACCAATCAAGTCAGACACCTCTTTACCAATATTGTCTTTGAAATCACCAAATTGATCTGCAAAGAAGAAAGCATCCATGATATCATAAGGACTCATGATAATACCAAATGACCAACTGCCGCGCAATTTCATGGCACGCACACGGCTGCTGCGCTTCTTGAACATTTCAGCCCAAGGCTTATCAGGCAGCACAGTATCAGGCTGAATGAGCACAACAGCAGCCCCAGCTCTATACCGATCCTTTTCAACGATGCAAGTGTAACCTAACACCTTAGCAAGTTCTAGCTTATCAGCATTTGGATGAGGTTTGATTTCAGAGATAATTTCGATAGACGCTAATTTCATATTATTATTATATTGACTTTCCTATGGATATAAAATTAGTTAATAACTAATCATTGAGTTGTAAACCGAACGAGCTTCTTGCTCTGCTTCGATATGATCAATATACGATTTAGATAGATCGTCATAGAACTTATTCAGCTCAGTATGATATTCGACTTCATCAATTTCTTTACGATCACCTACAAAAGAATAAACTGTAATTGGTGTTTGTTTCATACTATTATTATATGAACTCTCCTTAAAAGATCTTATGAAAGGTAGTACCGAGGAACTTACCTTCTTCCCAAGTTGAGACACCTAAGCAATGATCTGGAATCTTCACGAACTCACCCGGCTTGCGGCCTCCACTGACAACAACAGGCTCTGGATTATAGAGCGCAGAGGCTCGCTCCTTCTTAATCTCTTTCTTAGACTTGCGACAATCGCGGCATTCGAATGACTTGTAGACATCATCAACTGACCCCATCTCTTTCACTCGCTTCTGCCAAAACGCTCTCGTTGGTGTTGAGCACGCTTTAGAGCACTTCGAGCATGGATGATAATATGGATGCTTACCTTTTGCGAGACTCGCTTTAGCTTCTAAGAGATTTGGAACGGTTGGTTTGTAACTCATACTCTAATTATATCGACTTTCCTTACATGATCTATGGTAATTGTTATGCGGAGAACATATCTTGTACCCATTTATCCACTACAGGATCTTCTACATTGTAATAAGATTCAATTTTTTCTGTAATTTCTAACAGAAAGTAGGGATTATAATACTCCCACTTCAAATCCGCCTTGGTCCGCAACAAGGTAAGAATTTCAACACCAATATTTACCGGAGCTTTTTCTGTTCGTGGTGTTGGTGTCACGGTATTTCCTGGTTATCGTTCATCTCAAAGCACTCATCGCACCAGACTGCTGTACAGAACATCAGTGCGCGGATGTGTCCAGGTTTTCCGCATGAGCATACCCCGCAGTGGGACTGGCCCTCTTTGCAGTAACAGTATTTTTTCCTTTGTTCCCAAGGCACATGGTCTAGTGAACTACTCATTGTTGTGCCTCTTTGATGCAGGGTTTCCATTCCGTTGAGCCGTGCTGGCGGCGGAGGTAGTGGGTGGCTAGAACTTCATAGCTTGGGTTGTCACTCCATGACAAGGTAACTTCTTCGCAGTTCCAGTGATCTGCGGTTTCGACAATGTGTGATTCCTTGTGACGAAACTCATCCGTGGCGCGGATGTCGTCGATTGTTAGAGGGACGAGGACGGGTTCAGGTTTGATGCGGTATTGACCATGACTTAACCATTTTGGATTGTGGTCATCAAGCCACCCTTCTTCGTCTTTACTCTGAATCACCTTCCCTGCTGCGTGCGCTGCTTTTAGTTCAGCGTATGGGTCTGGTGTGGTTGGAAGCGGGCGACCTTCGGGTGGAGGTGGGAGAGTCCAAGTGGGTTTATGTGGAATCGCTGGAAGACGGATGTCTGCAAAGTGTGTCACATCACAACTTTCACAATAATCAGTAAACCATTCACCATTTGAAAAATAAAAATAATATCTCACACACTCAGCAGGAACTGGTCCCGCTATTGAAAGTGGTAGAAGTTGTGGTGTTCTATCCCGCTCTCTCCATTTAGTGACAACAGCTTCAAGTTTTGCAATCTCTTCGTTTGCGTCAACCAGTACTTGATCCTTCACCGCTTGGGCGAAGGCTTGGCGTCCTGGATTATTTAAATCACCCATTACTTTTTGGGCTGCCGCTGTGCCGATGTCGGCTAACTCCTTTAATGTTTTCATATAATTACTTTCCTTTCGTGACTAGATTTGACAGCAAGTTCTTAAATTCATTGTTGATGTTTCTAATGAAACAAATGTCTTTCTGACTATTGAGCCATTGAAGCATTTGTGCTTCTGTAGCACCTTCTTTACCGAAACTTGAGTATACTTCCAATGTTCCATTAATACCAGCCAAGCTCCAAGTTGGTTGGTCACCAAAGAGAGTAGTGTAGCCAGTTGGTACAATGACAATTATATTACCACTATACATCTTATATGCATCACCAGTTCTAAACTTTTTGATGCCTACAGGTTTAAGTAGGCCAAGACTCTTAGCTTTTTCGAGATCAATTGTGTATTCGATCTTATCGATTTTAAGTGTGTATTCGTTCATACTATTATTATATTGACTTTCCTTATATTATACCACAACAAGTGTTTTAATCAACTGAGACCAGCTCTCAGCATCAAAGAGAGGCTCTTTAAACTCATTTGCCTTACCCCACACATGAGCTACACCTTTACTCCGCTTATGACCGCAACTTGGAGTGACTGTGTAAATAACATCACCACTCTCCTTATCACAAATACGGAAGTCATCATAGAGGCTGCCAACCATTGGACAATTATTCTTAAAGAATACGTAAGTCTTATCCAAGTCAACCTGAGCAACTTTAACAAACTTCTTTACCTTTGTCATTAGACTCTGAGCTTTACGATTAAGAGATGCATCCCTGCAAAACCAATCATAGAAGTAAAAGGAATCGTCATCAAGGAAAGTACCTACTTCAAAAGCTTCGAGTTGCTCGCGTAAATTGTATTCGTGTCTCATACTATTATTATATTAACTTTCCGTATACTATTAGCGGTGCTTGCAATTGTGTTTTGCCAAATCTTTCACTAGCTTCTTGTAATACTTGGCAATAGTGCGGCGGCTTGGACGCATATCATATACACGAGAAGGCTCACTAGTTTTGCCATTATATCTAAAAAATGCATACGGATAGTTGCCAACCCACACTCTATATTCACCAAGAAAAACAGTATAAGTACGACTACCAAACTCACATTCATGCTCGTTGTCTGGAACGAAATCGTACTTTTCTGCAAGCTCTTGGAATTTTTCATCCCATTGTTCACTATAACAATCATCCATTATCCAATAATTGGGCATGAAGATGAATTTGAGATTTTTGATGATATTGATGATTTTCATACTATTATATTAACTTTTTTTATTCATTAGTCTCTTTATTTCGATTACCAGCAAAGTTGTGAAAGAAGTACTGTAACCCAAGGCTTCTTACCTTTGTATACAACAAAAAGTACATCTTCTTTCGTCTCGGCAAATTCAGCTTCAAGAGATTCCAAATCAATTGATTGTATCGCTAAAAACGTATATGCTTTGTAACCAGTTGTGAGAGCATGTAAGAAAGATTCTGGTGTTTTCAAATCCTCGATAAG
>Ga0214163_1000524_pt1 | contig 17641 bp, 16 predicted proteins | sample LakMenepilimnion_2_FD_153001 | JGI IMG/M metagenome (GOLD analysis project Ga0214163, IMG submission 153001) | Freshwater microbial communities from Lake Mendota, WI - Practice 15JUN2010 epilimnion v4 | ecosystem: Environmental > Aquatic > Freshwater > Lake > Epilimnion/Euphotic zone | place... | reverse complement strand
CACTTTGTTACCAATGCTCAGCACATTGGAGATACTATCACATCTCTCATCTCACCCGATACGGTAGTAGGGTGCATTACACAACCAGTAAACGTCGGCGACCACATTATACATGCCAGTCCAACTGTTATTGAGAATCTCAAGGTAGGATATCTTGCCAGCTTGAACGATGGAGTTCACAGCTGCCCATTGGGTTATGTCACAGGGATTGATGCGGTCAACTTCACAATCACAACTCAAAACCCAAGCAGCATCGAGTTTTCTCAGTATTCTCCGACCTACGTCTCATTGGATATTAGTAATATTCACGAGTTTGAAATTGGTGACCCGAATAAATACGACATTGGTCAATCTCTTATACAGGGTGGCTTAATCCCAGCTAATACAGTAGTTCGTTTGATATATAAAAACAATTCCAAGAGCGATGCTAAGTCGTTCATCTTCTACTTTGAGTACTTTTATTAGCGTTGTTGTGTGAGCAAATATTTCTCATTACCAAGTAAATCAAACACGATGGTATATACATACAGTTACAACACAATAATCAATGACGTGGGGACCTTTTTTGAGTATCTTAAGGATGGTTTACCGCTTGTACAATCATTGACTTGCGACTGTGTGAATGAAAACGATCACACTCATGACACAATTGCAATTACGATTTACACTGATGTTGAGCTATCCAACGATGACCAAAATGCATTGCAAACCCTCATAGATGATTACCCAAACCCAATGTACAAAGTCAATGTTAATGCATTCAGACGTGTGTCTGTGATCAACTCCACATCGGTACCACTGTACCCAAACTGTTCATTTTATGGGGAATGGGAGGATGTATCCAATTATAGCACAATCACCGTGTTTGTAGCAACCGATCATCCTTCTGCATTGAATGGTCTCCAGTTCCATTATAGCACAGATGCGGAACACACCGACTTTATAAAGTACCTTGACGTCGGTGAGACTGGATGCCGTAATCAAGTTACTGTGGCGTGTCAGTATTTCAAAATTGCGTACACGAACGGACAAACCAAGTCTAATGTGCGGATTCAGGCGATGTATCATCATTATCGCAACAAAGCCATTGGAACGAACGTAAGTCAGCCCATTACGGATTCAGTTGACTGCGAAGTGATCCGCGCTATTTTGAATGGCCGCCTCGAAAACGGTACATACATCCCAGTAAACACAAATGCCGAGGGTCATCTGGAAACCAACATTAATGGACCAATCACCGCGTTTGGTGAGCTATCCATAAGTCATAATACACCTGTATTGCAGCACGACTTTGTGTACTCGGTCGATCCTAATTTTTGGCAAATCTATCAACAAAATGATGCAAATGTGAGGCAAGACCAAGGCATGGCGGTATGCTCTTCTGCAGGTAAAACCAATTCCATGGCAACCATCCGTTCGCGTCGCACATTGAGATATCGCCCTGGTCAGGGGTGTTTGGGTCGATACACCGCTATGTTTGACACCCCACAGGATGGGAATTATCAAGTGGCTGGTTTCGGAAACCCCGAAGCAGGTTTGTTTTTTGGTTATTTTGGAACGTACTTCGGTATCATTTACACTTCTAGAAATGTTCGACAACTCCACACGATCACAATACTCGCAAAAAGCGACGATGCACAAACTGCGACTGTTGTTCTAGGTGGCATTTCTTACAGTGTGCCAGTATCAGCAGGGGCGACGGAGGCAACTACGGCATGGGAAATAGCATCTTACGACTATTCGTCATTGTCGTATCCAGGATGGATTATGTCAGCCGTAGGTTCTACAATATATGTAGGGTGCATACAAGCTGGACTACAGACAGGAGAGTTCAGTGTAGCTTTTGAAAGTTCTGGAGAGGCAAGCATCACCCAAGAATGGGCAGGTGCCTCCACAACGACGCAGTTCTTCCCCCAAAGCTCTTGGAATATTGATCGGATGGATGGGACTTGTAGCAGCATGAATCCTAGTGCAGCTTCATTGCAACCCAACAAGGGGAACATTTTTTACGTCAAGTTTCAATACCTAGGTTTCGGTTATATCGAGTTTGGCATCGAAGACCCCTTGACAGCAGAAATAAGTCCAGTCCATCGTATCTTGTATGCAAATAATAATACTGTTCCAAGTCTCACAAACCCGACTATGCCGTTCATCTTATCTAGTCGCAATACAACTTGTAGCACAAGTGTCTCTGTGCGATCAGCCAGTTGTGCAGGGTTCGTGCAAGGCGAAATATGCAAGTTGGGGTCACAATCATCATTCACACAACCATGCTTTGGGGTCACAACCAGTCCTTCTCATGTATTCTCAATCCGTAGCTCTCTATTATACCAAGGCAGATACAACATGAAACAAATCGTACCAATCATTCTCAATGTTTGCAACTTTGGTTCAAACTTTGTGCAAATAGACGTCATCCGCTATTGTACCCTTGACAACAACACCAACTTCACAGTATTAGATCCAAATAGCATAGTAGAATTTGACACTTCGTGTCAAACAGTGACAGGTGGACAAATAAAGTATTCGACAGGTGTTCCGCCTGGACAAACTATGACAATTGACTTCAAAGATATTGAGATGACAGTGGAACAAAACAGTGTGATGACAGTTGTGGCCAAGACATTCAGCGGTCAGACAGATGTGTCGTGCTCATTGACGTACGCAGAAGACTAAAGCCAAGTCAACAAGCTATTGTATGTATTTCAAGTAAGTATCCATCGAATGGTAAGATAGTATGGTTTGGCCACTGTAGAGTTTCAACATGACTTGTACGATGCCAATGATTACCCATATCCACGCAAATGAAATGCCCGTTTTAATCGTAATCCCGCCGCGGACGAGGAATGTAATCGGCATCCAAGTATCCTCGTGTTAAAATTGTACACAAACTCGTCATTTCCTAACAAAGGCGATGCAAATGTGATGCAAGATACGCGTACGTGGGGATAAAGTATGGCACACTCCAAGGCCGCAAAACAAACACAAGCACCAAGACTGTATCCCGTGAAGGGACAAATGTCTATATACGTTAGGGTTAGGGATTCCTAAATCTTAACACCAACGAATCAATTTCTTGGGGTGTAACGAAATTGATTTGTCGGAGTATATAAAATATGTATGAAATAATTCTTCTTTCACTAGTCACAGCTTTTTGTTGGGGTGTCACTCCAGTTATTTACAAGCATCTCCTCGGTAACATAGCTCAATCGACGTTGATTGTCGCGAGCGCGCTCGTATATTGCTTGCTTGCACTGGGATACTTTGTAATACACAAAAAACGCGTGTTGACAGATATTGCAAATCAAAACTCCAAGGTACTTCTTTGGGTGATCGTTGCAAATGTTTTTGTATTTGTGGGACAGCTCATATACGTACATTGTTTACACCGTGAAAAGAGTTATATAGTCTCGGCGATCACTTATACGTCACCATTGTTCACCCTGTTAATATCGTATTACGTGCTGAAAGAAGCAGTGAGTATTACTGCAGGTTTGGGAATCATATTCATTGTTGCAGGAGTGATTCTTTTAGCCAGGTAAATCATAAAAATCACATAAAAAATACTTATCGGGACATTTACTTTTTGCTGGGCTTCTTCTTTGGGGCTGCCTTGGACTTCTTCTTGCCCCCGACGATGCTCTTAACGGTTTTTTCAGCACCCTTTTCGACCTTGATCAAAGGAGTGGCAACAAACTTGTCGACGGTCTTCGTGACGGTTTTGGACAGCTTTTGGGCGAATTCAGTAAAAACGGATGGCATTGTGATTGGGTATATTGATTATAGAGAAAATAAAATTGATGGTTTAAGGACAAAAACTTTCATGTTGATTATCTCTGCACATTATGCCATGCACACTGTACACCGATGGTAGCGCCATTCCAAATCCTGGAAAATCAGGTTGTGGAGCTGTATTAGTTGCCGAAGATGACGTGACTGTTCTATGGACTCTATCCGAGTACTTGGGCGAGGGCACGAACAACACTGGAGAGATGACGGCTATATTGAGAGGTTGCCAACGGGCCGATGAGCTTGGCATGACCAAAGTCACTATTTACACAGACTCTGAGTTATCTGTGCAGCTCGTGTCTGGCACAAAACGTACTACCAAACCACATCTAAAGAAAATTCTGGATCGCATATTATCCATACGTAATACAGTCAATTATGAAATTAGATGGGTGAAAGGTCACAACAAGCACAAGTGGAATGAGTATGCAGATGCGTTGGCAAACAAAGCTGTCAAACAACAGCAAGATGTTCAGATTCCTATGGAAAATAAACTGGTGCTAAAATGCTCGTTTGAAGAGAAAGAAGAGGTCAAGAAACTTGGTGCGCGCTGGGATGCAAACAAGAAGACTTGGTGGGCGCCAGATACAACGCAAAACCGCTCTTTGTTCGCTAGATGGATACAGACTTAAACGAAAAACAATACCATTATGAATACCATTATGACCCAAAACCATACACACAACAAACTCGCCATAGAGTTGAAAGCAAACCCAGAGCAAAGCTTCATGTTGATGTTGTGCGAACGATTAGAGAAACTAGAGGATGAGGTGTCTTCGCTGCGAGCTGAATTGAAGAATCACAAACGTCGTCCTCACGCTCATCGCACATCTAATTATCACATCGTCCATCTTGTTAAGTGCTATGAGGATGTTCCCGGTGACATTGACTCAGAGCTCAAAACCATGTTGGATGACGTGTTCAGGAACCGACGGCATTTTCATCCTACTTTTGCTACATGGCATTGGTATTATGATTTCGAGCTGGATGTGCTTCATGTGGAGTTTACATTATGTACACGTCGCTCATTGTTTGAGAGCGCCTTGAAGCGATACATTCTTAAAGAGGGTTATGATGTTGGGTTTTATGAGATGGTGCCTGATTATTTCATGTTTTTGAAACATTTTTATGATAATGTGTACAATGTGCTCATGGATGACCATGCCAAGATAGAAATATGGGCACAAAGCAACATTCCCGAACCGCTCATGAACGCTGAACCTTTTACCACGAGCAACAATTACGATAGCAACCCACAAAACCAATTCCTTTTAAAACAGTGCATTTGCAACAATGAATGGAATTGGGATATAAACCTGTTGTAAAAAAAGTGAGACGTTGTTTATTCTTGGACTACACGAGATCAAATGATGTTGTTCGTATTGTTCACTGTTTGTGCCGTGCTATTTGTGACGATGGTATTATTCGACAGTTTGGTGGAATATGCCGAGCAAATATTGCTTCCCACAAACGACGATGAAGACGAGTTTGGACGATACCGCGATCAATAGGACATGCTAATTGAGTGGAGCAACCTCGCGAATTGATAGTTTTTTGTAAAATTGCTCTCCTAAACCGTCTGAACGCAGATAGACGCTGTATGTGTTTGTGAAATGTGGTGGTAAGAGAACCTTGCCTTTGTGGAGGTCGCAACATGATGGTGTATCAGCGCTCCAACCATCATAATCTACAAACTCCGATACTTTTGTCCACGTTCCACCGTTCGAACCATCCGTCATGTCCATGTACAACTCTAACTTATTTTTTGTGTTCTTTTCACAAGCGCGTGAAATCAACTTGTACCCAATCCACTTGTTCAGCGGCATTCTACCTTTGTTCGCAAATGGATATACTGGTGTCGTCTGTTTATTGCCTTTCCCATGACAGCACTCTTTTTCAAAGCGCACACGACCGTCGAAGTTAACTTTACCTCCGTATCCTCTAGTGCTGCACAGTTTATCATCAGGAAAATGATTTGTGCGTACCACGGCCTCTATGCCAGCATACGACACCTTGCGTCCTGGATTAGTGGTCAAGGCATAAAAAGTCACTTCAACATTGTCCCACTTCGGTACTGAAGGGGACAATGCGTCCGATTCTTCATCAGAGAACCGAACATATATTCTCGGACAATCCCCTGTCACACGCATCTGACCACAACGGTCACGACTTCCACCGTAGATTGTATAAGATCCATTTCCTCTAAATATCAAATCTGGATCAAGCTCACCGGCAGCACCAAAAGACACACTTCGTTGTGGACCTTCATCCCATTTACAAAACCACTCCTTGCCAATCGTTCTATAAACTTTTTTAATGCCAAATTTGTCAGCCATATATATTACATTACTACAATAATTAGTCAAGATCATTCGACATTAGTCCTCGATGTCATCGCCATCAGTGTCTGTCTCAAAACCACTAATCTCATCGTCGGTCTCATGAAGGTTGCGAGGTGCCTCCACATCTGTGTCGTACTCATCTGTAGGCAAGGGAGGGGGTGCATCGTAGTGGCTCGTAATGGTCAGGCAATGCTTGATATGCTTCCATGGGAAATCAAACAGATGCTCCACACAAGTATCGTCGCAACAAGGTGTTGAGGACTTGAGAGGGTTGTCGTTCATGTCGTAAGTCATGTCTTCGTCCTTGCATTCATAAAGGACCTTGTCGTCCATACGAACAATCATCGATGCCGCCACGTAATCAAAGTGAGCACGCTTCCGCTTCCCCATGATATTGGTTTGCCAATCAAAGACCTCGTGAAGAAAGTTCGTATACGTAATAAAAAGAGAGTCGTAGATGTCGTCCTTGGCATTATCAACGTTATGGAAGATCTGAGAGATGCTATTTGTGGTGATGAAGTGACAAGTAGGCGTAGTCTTCATGCAGACCGTGAAGATCTTGTCTGTCATGTGACGCTTGTTGTTGTTCTTGCACTCCATGCTCAGTCGATATTCAAAAATGACGAAATCAGAACACAGAGCACCAACATTGTTGCCGTTGCCATTGTGGGAAAGAGCAAAAGGAGTGTTCATGGTTGATTGTTGTTCTTACCTACACATGTCGCCTTTTAAGCCACAATCGACCCAAAAATTTGATTTTAAATACGGATGAACTATCACCATACTTAGACACCAGAGCTTATGGATGTATTCTTCCCACCAGAACTCATGTATCTAATCACCATGTCGTGCGACAATGTTCAAGACATTCTGAACGTGGCACGGTGCCATAAAGAACTTTACTCCATGATCACCACCCTCCAACATGAGCACTTGATGACGGAACGATACAACCGAGCTTTCGTCCGCGTCTACGAAGCAATAAATGCGATGATTCACTTTAGGGCCACATATACGCGATGTTTATGGATGATACATTACGAGCACTTCCCACCAGACGTGATAGGCATGAATTACATACATCCCGACAAGCTAGATAGCTTACGCAGCGTTCGTGTCGAAACAAAAGCGCATCCATATACGAAAAACAAGCACGTTTGTCGTAAGATGAGATTGCTAAAACGAGATCTCACTATACGATTACGTGAATTGTGTGAAGCGAACTTGCAACAAGAATAATTATATAAACAAAAATTACAGGAAAGTAATAGAAGCGATACGCCGATGCCACAAGGAATATCGAAGTACAATGTGATAAAACAGATAGGACGTGGGGGAAATGCGACGGTGTCCCTCGTTCGCCATAAAGAGACCAATCATTTTTTTGCTTGTAAGACTTTACCGAAGCTTGCAAACAATGACATCAATAAGGAAATAGAGATAATGCGTAGGTTACAAGAGCATAGCTCACATGTTGTGGCACTTCATGAGGTAGTCGAAGATAATTATAACACGCACATCATAATGGAACATTGTCAAGGAGGAGACATATACGAGTACATGAATAACAGCAAACCGAGCCTCTCGGAACGTGATGTTCGCAACATCATAAAGGAATGTCTTGTCGTGGTCGCCCAATGTCACGACATGGACATCATCCACAACGACATCAAACCACAAAATTTCATGCTGGCCGAAACACACAATTTAGACAGCTTGCGTTTGATAGACTTTGGCATATCCACAGAAGTTGCTGATACCACCCTGTACACGATGAAACAAGGAACACCATTGTATATGGCTCCCGAGTGCCTTGAGTCGAAAATATGCAAGAAGTCAGACGTTTGGAGCGTTGGTGTGATGACCTATCTGTTGCTTTCAGGTCACTTTCCATTCAACGACAAACAAAGTCCATACAAACCATCTATGTACAAGATTTGGAACTCAGTACTTAATGATGATCTGAAATTTCCCAACAAATATTGGGCAGATATTTCCGGGAGTGCCAAGAATTTCATTCAAAAACTGTTGACAAAAAGTCCAAACGACAGATTCACCACGTATGAAGCACTCGCGCACCCATGGATCACCATGCACGATGAGCAATTTGATGTGAATAAGACGATTGGGGCAATGGTCGTAGAGAATATCAATAGGTACAAAAACCATAACATCATCATGCGGACCATGTTTGAGGATTTTGTGGAAGTGCTAATGGACAAGTTGAACAGCAATGATCGTGTAAACATGTTTCGCGATGGCGACACCTCATTGTACGACGGCAAAAAAGCAATTATTTCGATTAATAGCGACAGGTTATCATACATACTACACGTGCTTCGCGATAAAGCAGCAAGTCATAACAAAAACATCACCAAGGACGACTTCAAAGCAGTCATAAAACGCCTGAATTCAACGGTATCTCTCGACGCGATGCTAGAAAACATGGAATCTGAGATAGATATGAAGGTTATCATCACGAGTCAGATAGATTGGGACACGCTTTTACATGATAGCACACAGTTTGAATCCTTTTTGCATGATGTATTCTCTCAACTCGATAGGGACGATTCGGGTGTCATCAGAAGAGACGCTATGGATAACAACAGATCTTGTCGTGTGGTGTTCAACAAGAGCGTGATGAACTTTGAAGAGTTCTACACCAGGGTCAAGGATATTGCTGGATGCGATGATGATGACCCCCGCGTTCATGGTGGTGCGGCAGTATTCGAAAGCTCAACCCAAGACTGATCATGACTTAAAGACGTCTTACAAATGTAGAGTAACTGAAATAGACAATGGCACATCATATCGAGAACCTACGCGACGGCGACCGTGTTGAACTATTCTCACACGACGGGGTATGTGGAAAAGTGCGGAACATCAGCAAGCATGGCAACAGCGTTCTATGTGACATTCACTTTGACGATGGCACTGAGCAGCTTGGTCGCGTTCTGAAGGACGTCGAGTACGATATTGAGTGGTGGATGTGGGATGACTACGAACACAGTGTAGAAGACTCCGATGCCGATTCTGACTCCGACTCAGATTACGATAATGATGAAGACCAAGAAGAGTATGAACCCATGCGCATTGTTGTAGAAAATCATGAGATCGTCTGGGAGATGCAACGCGCGAACTCAGTCCTTAAGGCACTTACAGTGTGTGTATACGCCAGCTTTGTGCTTCAAGTCTTCAACATAGTCCTGACACACACAAATTTTTCTCTTAATCTATAGTAGGATATAAGACAATGTGCGGATGCGGAGCAACACCCCCACCTCCCATGCAAGGAGGTGGTAAAAAGCAAACTACTAAGAAAGCGAATGGAGCGGCGAGCAAGCCCAAGCCCAAGCCAAAAACAGACAAAAAAACAAAAAACAAGAAATAAACCGAGTCACTTCAAGTTCCTTTGCGTTGGAGAATGGTCAATCCACAGCAGTTTGTAAAGTGCACTTTGAATTCCCATTCTGGATGATCAGTTAAGAATTCAATGATTGCGATACCTAAACCTGTAGTTATTTCATCCAGAGGGTATCCAGACTTTGCACTAGCTTTTTCAGGGTCATTATTAAGCCGTACCACTTCTCCATATATTTTGTCGATTTCGGTATCGTGCATGACGATGTACTTGCCGACATTTGAATGCAAGTGCTCCAACTCCCTTTTAAGGTGACCATACACATGCCATGTATCGATGAACACCATATCTACTTTGGGCAGCTTAACAGTTGCGCTATCATGTTTAATGAACTTGACGCAAATATTTTCCTTTTTCCCAATGTATTTCACAATGTCTATGTTGGGAATATCGCAAACGTCGACACAAATCAAACGCTTGGTATCTGAGTTGTTGTTGAGTAACCCTTGCAAGAAGGCCCAAGTGGACACAATGTCACGAACTCCTAATTCAGCTATGGTCTTACATTCCGTGCTCATAGCCATCATGATAGGCAAGTGCTCGTTGATGTCAGATGGTAGTTGGCACAAGCGCTGATATTGCTGTGATATAAACTTCATATAATGTGTTTCGTTTTTGTTGTCCTATTATATACGCAATCATGGGACTTGGACTTTGTAAGTATAAGGACGTTTTTGGAGCAGCCGAAGAAGGTGTGCATGCGGTTCGCCTATTTGGAATGGCAGCCATAGATTTAGTACTGACTGTGTTGTTGGGTATGTATATTGCTTGGCACTTTCATATCAACTTTGTGTATGTGATGTTGGCACTGTTTTGCGTTGCCATTCTAGCTCATCGGTTGTTTTGTGTTAATACAACGATCAATAAATTACTTTTCGGGCCAGTGTAAATTATGTGTCATATAATAATATAATAATGAGCGCTGGAGTAGTCATCGGACTGTTCAGCATTGTGTCCATCATTTGCGTTGCCGTAGCAGTAACCTATTCTTTCTACTACATGTCCACCGTACAACAAGATGTAGCCGACCTCACTTCAAACACAGCAAAGGAACTCAAGGCTGTCGCTGCTATTGAAAAGAGTGACATTCGTAAGGCCAACAAAGACTTGGGCATCACGAACAGCAACCTCTCGGACTTTCAAACGGCAACCACACAAGACAGTAATACATTCAAACAAGCTACAGCTAATCAATTCGCATCAACCAATAGAAACTTGTCAAACTTCCAAAAATACACGGGTAATCAGTTCACCGCCGTGAACAGAGATTTGAATGATTTCAAGAATGCTACGGCAAAGAGTATAACCGATGTTCAAGGGAGTGTGTCTAATCTTAAAGTCTACACGGATAGGCAGGTTTTAGATACCAACAACGCTCTTTCTACATTCACGACCAAAACATTCCCGGATTCCCAACAAAAGATGAAAAATGACTTGGTAGCATCTCAAAATAACGCCATTGATGCTCTGCAAAAAGAGATGTTGTCATACAAACAATCGCACAAACTCGTGCACGATGAGTTATATCAACGCGATTTAGAACAAGGCTCTGCAATGACCAAGTTGCAATCCAATATCGACACTGTGTCCAATAATCTGAGCAACAAAGTGCAGAGCACGACCACAACGTTACAAACCAGCATTGCCGCTCTCCAAACAAAACTCGATGATCAAATCAAGCAGTATCAACAACTTCAAGCCTTAATGTCGCAAACAATGGGTGCTGACTCGACTACGTTGAATGATTACAAAGATCAACTCAAGCAAACGAACAATCAGATAAGTTTGTTGCAAGGACAAATCAAGCAATTGACTTCAGATCTGAGTTCGAACAAATTAGCAGATACACAACAGTCTCAGATGATGTCTGATCAGTTGTCACAAACACAGACTTCTATCACAGCATTGAAGCAAAACTTGACGGATCAAAAGATATTGATTGATACGGTTACGAAACAGCAACTAGACCAAGCTGCTGTTTTCCAAGGCCAAGTCAAAGACCTTCAAGATAAGGTTGCAACACTCACTCCTCAATCTGGAAGCACAGGTCAAGTGGCTCAAATAACAGACAAACAAATACAGACTATTCAAGCAAGTTTGACAGCATACCAAGCGGTCGTTGCCCAACAACAAACTGCCCAAGATGGGAAAATTGCTAGCTTGATCAGCAACCTAAGCGCCTTACAGACCTCGGTCAACGCTCTTGCGCCACAAAATCAAAAACAATTCTTGGATATTCAAACTTCCGTGACTACTGTCCAAGCTCAACTCAAGACACAAGCTGATCAATTCAACTCGTTACTACAAGCACAAAACCTACAAATAGCAACTCTGCAAAAGCAAATAGCAGCGATGGCTACGCAAATCGCAAGTGCTTCAGGGATGACTCCTGATCAAGTCACAAAGCTTAACACCGTTGTTACGAACGTATCGAACCTGACTTCAAAGTTGAATGCTTTAACAATTACAGAACAAAACCATTACAATGCGATGAGCGCCAGTGTGGCGAGTCTTACGACAAATATCAATACATTGACGTCTACTTCTCAATCACACGGCACCTCCATCAAAACACTTCAAAGCAATTTCGCTACCTTGAACACGACCGTCAATGCCTTGCCAAAAACTACGGTTGCTGACTTTTCACGAGGAGGTACCATGAGTGGGGGATTGAATGTGAGCGGAGACGTAAACGTCCAAGGCAATGTTGTGTCTGTTAAAGGTCTGTGCATCGGCGGCACATGCATAACAGAAGCCGATGTTATTAAAATGAAGGCAACACCGACTACTTCCACGGTTCAAGCACCGACTACTTCCACGGTTCAAGCACCGACTACTTCCACAGTTCAAGCAGTGTTATCTTCCGCTTATAAAAACCCTAATTGGAGACAAATGCCCGGGAATTTGTCACAAGTTGACGTGGATGGAAGCATCGTGTGTGGTGTAAACTCAGCGAGTGACATCTTTTGTGCGGACAACGATATATACAACAACCCAAATTGGTTCCAAGTACCTGGTAAGCTCACGCATATTTCTGTCAGCAATGGAAAGTTATATGGAGTGAATGCAGGAAATGACATATTCTATGCAAGTAATTACAAAACAGGGAACTGGGTTCAAATTCCAGGCAAGTTAACCAAAGTCAACATAGATGGCAACATTGTTTGCGGCGTTAGTGGGTCAACTATTTACTGCAAAGACGACTTGGCTAGTGCAAATTGGTACCAAGTCAATGGACAACTCACTCATTTATCTGTCAGTAATGGCAAATTGTATGGAGTGAATGCAAACAGTGATATATTCTACGCAAGCAACTACAAGGCAGGAAACTGGGTGCTAATTCCAGGCAAGTTAAGTCAAGTGAATGTGGATGGAGATGTTGTTTGTGGTGTGAACTCTGCTAATGATGTGTTCTGTAAAAGCGACTTGGCAAGTGCAAACTGGTTCCAAGTACCCGGTAAGTTGAAATACGTATCTGGCAGCAAAGGAAGATTATATGGCGTAAACTCGGCAAACGCTGTATTTTCAGCACAATAAAACTGCATCAAAAGAAAACTTGTTTCAACTCATCCGCTTTTTTTTCTGCGTTTTCTTATATAGTATTAAACAACAATGCCTAAAGTTGTACAAAAAGCTGGGAAAATTTATGGTCAGGGTGCGATGGGTCAGGTCACAGATGTTGGTGAGATCGTCAACATACAATTCTACAACCAACGCATTGAGAAGATGAGGTTCAACCAAACGCCAGACATGTGTAACATGATCTTCAAAAAGAGCATCAAGGGCAACTTGTTAGAACATAACAGTGTTGAACTGACCCTTGACATTCTTCGCGATGCTGTAGTGAACATTGACAAGGACATCCCAGCTGATCATTTGCGCGAGATAGCGAATAATGCCCTTGTGTGCGGATTCAGACAAAACATGAATGTGCCCATGCAGCAATTTTACAAACGTAAGAATGTTCGCGATTGCATCGTATTTGCGATCGTCGATGGCAAAAATATATACCCCGTTTACGACAAGTATTCAGGTGATCTTACCAAGTTTGCAAAGAATGAAGGGCGTCCATTGAATACATCGGAGATTTATGACTTGACCACAGTCCTTCTGTACTCTGCGCACACGTTGCACTCTAACAAAATATACCACAACGATATCAAACCTGCAAACATACTGTATAAAAAGAAACCCGACGGGACATACGAGTTTGCTCTCGGTGATTTTGGTTTGTTGGGTTCCGTACGTAATTCTCAGTTTGCGGGCACTCCGAGATACCAAAGTCCGCTAATCTCATTTGGCATGAACCCATGTTTTGATGAAACTCCAGAATGTTCCGACTCATTTGCGGATCTGCAAGATATTTTCATACATTTCATTAGCAGCATATCGATAGCTGCAGAGCAGTGCAGAGAAGATTCAGATGAAGTGGCTGATGTCGTGGAGAAATGCATTCAATACCAATCGGATCTGAGCAACAAATTGACATCCCCAGCGGTCGAAGCGAGTCGTGGGTGGGAATTCTTGAAACTAGTGGAGGAAAGTCTAAAAAACTTGTGTTCGGGAAAAATGCCTAAGAACGCCTCTCAACAGCGATGTGACGATATCACGCTCATTTCCAACGAACTGATGGGATTGATTTTTCAGAAAAATGAACTCTATGCTATTGGTGTGACTTTGAATGATGTTTTGGCTAAAAAATGGGGTGTCTTTGACGATGCTATTAACAACACCAACACCAACAATAACAATAACTCAAACAATAGCAAGATCAAGTCACCGTCTAGGATTCTTATGAAACAGTTCATCAAGAAACTCTCCTACGGAGATGTGCGCAAACATCTTTTCTTCGCTGACAATAGTCTAGAAGATTTCGCGAATTATAAGATCAAGAATGTTGCATCGTAGGTCCACCTCGTTGAATCATATCGATCAAGCTTTTGCCATCTGGTTGGGCATCACATACATACTTTTCAAAACTCTCATTGAAACGCTGTGCTAGCTTATTCAATGTGATGTCATACTCTTTTGCGTCGTCCCACGTATGTTGCGGTTGCAAGATGTTGGTTGGTACGCCTGGACACTCCGTGGGGATTCGCAAGTTGAACGTGCTACTGGGTGGATGGAACGCAGTCATTGACCCATCGTGAATAGCATTTACGATTGCCCGCGTGTATTTGAGATCGATGCGCTTACCACCTCGTGCTGCGCTTCCACCAGTCCAACCAGTGTTCACCAACCAAACAGTCGTATCGTGCTGCACGACTTTCTCTGCCAACATAGAGGCATACTTCATTGGATGCCACATCAAGAAAGCGCCCCCATAGCAAGCACTAAATGTAGTTTGGGGTTCCGTAACCCCCACCTCTGTTCCCGCCATCTTGGATGTGTAGCCATTGATGAAGTGATACATTGCTTGCTCAGTCGTGAGTTTGCTGACTGGAGGGAGAACCCCATAAGCGTCGCAACAAAGCATGATGATGTTTTTAGGATGTGAGCCTACGCAAGGAATACGCGCATTTGCGATGGCTTCGATTGGATAACTCGCTCGTGTGTTTTCAGTTATCCGGCTTGACGAGAAGTCTACGACGCGTGTCGTCGCATCCATCACGACATTCTCTAGGACGGTTCCAAACTTGATTGCGTTGAATATCTCAGGCTCCTTGATGGGTGAAAGACCAAGACATTTCGCGTAACACCCATGTTCTATGTTGAATACTCCATCATCTCCCCAACAATGCTCGTCGTCCCCAATGAGAGGGCGATTTGGATCGGTTGACAAGGTAGTCTTCCCAGTACCAGAGAGACCAAAGAACAACGTGACATCACCATCAAGACCGATATTACAGCCACTATGAAGAGATAGAATGCCCTTGAGAGGCATGATGTAGTGCATGAAACTGAATACCCCTTTTTTCATTTCTCCGGCGTATTCAGTTCCCAAAATGACCATTTCCTTTCGTTCCAAGTTTATCGACACACACGTTCCACTCGCAGTATCTGCTTTTTCTGCACCAGCGTTATAGATAGTGAAGTCGGGTTCGTCTTGCCGTTGCTTGGCTGTGGCTTGATCGTCGCGAATGAGCATATTGTGCATGAACAAAGCGTGATATGCGTTTTGTGTGATGACGCGAACCTTGGTTCTTGAATTGGGATCCCAATTTGCGTACCCGTCCACGACATACACACGTTCCAATGAGTTAATGTGTGTGATGGCCTTTGTACGATGGCGGATGAACTCCATTTCGCTGCTTTCGTAGTTAGGAGAATTGCTCATAGAAGTATTTGCCCACCATATGTTGTGTTCCGATGATATGTTCCGGACGACTCGCTTGTCTTTTGGAGATCGTCCAGTTTTTATACCTGAAAAAGCCACGAGAGCACCACTAGAAGCGATGCTATTCGTCGCCGACTCGTAAGTCAAGGCGTGTTCATACAGCTGTGACGGACTGAGGTTGTACAGAAGTTTTTGAGGTTTGACTACAGCATTCGTAGAAGATAAAAATGATGTGTGCATAAACTTAACGGAAGACATTAAATTGGATCTGTTGCGTACAATCAATGATTTCAACATGATATTATTTGTTAAGTATTTTTAACTTTCAAATTTTTAAGTGTAGCACCAACGATCAACTAGGTCGTTGGACAAGCAATATCAGATTCTACCATCTCGCTGATGAGTTGCTCCAATGATGTTCGAGGCTTCCAACCTAATTCATGCGTTGCAAGTGAAGAATCACCACACAAGTGGTCCACTTCAGATGGCCTGTAGTACTTGCTGTTCACTTTGACTAACGTCGTGCCCGTCTTAACGTCGTACCCTTCATTACCATCTTCTTTCCATTGCACTGCAACTCCGATCACAGCGAATGCCTTCTCTATGAATGATCTAACGGTGCATTGTACTCCAGTCGCGATCACATAGTCTTTTGGTTCATCACGCTGCAACATCATGTGCATGGCCTCAACATAGTCTCGTGCGTGACCCCAATCACGAATAGCATCCAAATTCCCGAACTCTATCGTCGTGTAATTTGCCTTGTCACGAGCATACGTGGCCACCGCCCTCGTGATTTTTCGTGTCACAAAAATGTAACCACGGCGTGGAGATTCATGATTGAATAACAGCCCTGCACAGGTCCACATTCCATACGCTTCCCTGTAATTACGCAAGATCCAATGTGCATACAATTTTGCAACACCGTATGGACTCCTTGGGTGGAATGGGGTCGACTCATTTTGGGGTGCCGGCGCAGCTCCAAACATTTCGCTGGTACTCGCTTGGTAGATGCGCACGGACTTTTCCATTCCAAGCATTCGTACGGCCTCCAAGAGATTTAACACACCCACGGCATCGGCATTCGCTGTGTATATGGGCGTTTCGAACGATACCTTGACATGAGATTGAGCTGCTAGATTGTATATCTCAATATAAGAGGTCGACGAACAAGGATGTTTAGCAGCATCTTTGATGATGGTCATCAGAGACGTCATATCAGTCATATCCCCATAGTGTAACGATACCGATGGGTTTGTGAGGAGGTGTTGAATCCTGTCCAGTACGCTAGTCGAGTTTCTACGAATCATGGCGAGTACCGTGTAACCTTTTTCTAGCAAAAGTTCCATCAAATATGAACCATCTTGCCCCGATGCACCTGTTATAATCGCAGTAGGCATAATATATTACTTCATATAAAGACTTGAATATCAGTATTTTTACGAATGGCGGAACTGCTCAATTGCCGCATATGCGGTTGTCCCCACCTCGACGATGTCATAGATTTGGGTGTTCAAGGCCTAGCTAGCGTATTTCCACGCCATCCTCATGATGAGATTCCTAATGCCCCTCTAATACTGACGAAATGTGCGGAATGTGGATTGGTTCAACTAAAACACACCATGCCGTCTCAGCAAATGTACCAGACTATGATGTATGGGTACCGTTCCGGGCTCAATGCAACCATGATGGGACATCTTAAGGGCATTGTTAAAGAACTTGTAGCAACAGTTGATCTAAAACCCGGAGATGTGGTGTTGGATGTGGGGAGCAACGACGCAACATTGCTGAAGGCATACGGTGTCGCAGCCC
>Ga0214163_1000523_pt1 | contig 17652 bp, 16 predicted proteins | sample LakMenepilimnion_2_FD_153001 | JGI IMG/M metagenome (GOLD analysis project Ga0214163, IMG submission 153001) | Freshwater microbial communities from Lake Mendota, WI - Practice 15JUN2010 epilimnion v4 | ecosystem: Environmental > Aquatic > Freshwater > Lake > Epilimnion/Euphotic zone | place... | reverse complement strand
CATTGCAGATGTTTCTGAGTTTGATGATGGAAACCTTGTTGTTCTCAGTAAACCTCTACTAATTATGATGGTTCCCCAAGGTCAAAATAACCAGTTTGGCATTGGACTTGCTCCATTCTGCCCCTATGCTAAGGACGGTATTGTTCCTGTTCGTGGTGGTGCAATTGTTTCAATTTTTGACCCAGAAGTTGGTATGCTCAATGAGTATAATACTCGGTATGGTTCGGGTCTAGTCGTTCCAGAAAGCAAAATCATTATATGAAACCATTAATTGCTGCTCTATTTCTGTTCGCTCTGCCGACTGCTGCTAATGCGTCCCCGTGTGATCAGTTCTATCCGAATGGCAAAGAAATCGTAGTACCAAATACTACGGTTCTCTGTAATTCTTTCTATGCAATTGTTTACGACGATGCTCGCAACGCAAACGTTTTCTCAACTGAGATTGCACAGGAACGAGTAAAGAAAACTCCACGTACTGACGACTTCCGTCCAGATAAGCGCATTGCTGACTCGCCAACTCATGCTGATTATACCAACTCTGGTTACGATCGTGGACACATGGTTCCTGCTGCAAATGCAGATGATCCAAAAGAAATGTCAGACACTTTCCTGATGACTAACATGACACCACAGTTGCCTTCGGTCAACCGTATTGCATGGAAGAATCTTGAGGAGCGTGTTCGTTCGGTTCCCTTCAAGTGGGTTGTGACTGGTGCATATTACTCTAAGAATCCAACGTTGGTTGGTAAGAGTAAAGTTCCAGTTCCAGACTTTCTTTATAAGGTTGCATTTTTCGAGAGTGGAAATATTGCAGTCTATATCGTAGACAATCTCGTTCCCAAGTCACAGGTTTCAACAATGAAACTGGAAGAACTAGAAGCAAAGATTGGATATAAACTTCGCTAAATCCCTTTACTTTATGATGTTTTTATGGTATAATATAATTTGATTGATGAGGGATTTACATGAAATTTTATACATGCGCACACCAATATGGTTCTAAGGTTTTAGTCCGAGGAATACATAATGGTGTGCGTTTTATTAAGAGGGAAGACTTCTCCCCGACACTGTATGTGAAGTCGAAAGAACCCAGCAAGTTTAAGTCTCTATATGGAGAGGACTTACAACCTGTAGAATTTGCTGACAACAATGAAGCAAAAGACTTTGTTAAGACCTATGGTGAGGTAGAGAACTTCCCGATCTATGGGCAGACTAATTATGGGTATCAATATATTACCCATACCTATCCTGGAGAAATCCTCTGGGATATTACTCAACTAAACATTCAGACAATCGATATTGAAACTTCTGCCGAACAGGGGTTTCCTGATGTTCAAAATCCCATAGAAGAAGTTCTCCTGATCACAGTCAAGAATCTTAATACTCGGCAGATTATCACGTTCGGTTGTGGTAATTTTGATGACAAGTGTGAGGAAGTCGAGAACCTTCGCGCCCAAGGCAACAAGTTTCTGTATGTCAAGTGCGATAATGAGCGTGATCTCCTCGAGACGTTCATTCGTTTCTACTCTGAGAATTATCCTGACATCATTACAGGTTGGAACTGCGAACTATTCGATATCGCGTATCTAATCTCTCGAGTTGAACGATTGTTCTGCTCTGAAGATGATACAACCATGAAGAAGAAGTTCTCTCCATGGGGACTTGTTCGTCGTAAGAACATAACGATTATGGGTCGCGAGCATGTTTCATATGACATCACTGGTGTTGCCATCATTGACTATCTTGATCTCTACAAGAAGTTTACATATGTTCGTCGGGAGAATTATAAACTTGACTACATCGGTGAGGTCGAGTTAGATCTCAAGAAGATGGAAAACCCATATGACTCCTTCCGAGAATTCTATAGTAAGGATTGGCAGAAATTTGTAGAGTATAACATTCGAGACGTTGAGATCGTTGATGCGCTTGAGCGCAAAATGAAACTGATTGAACTTGTGCTCACAATGGCGTACGATGGTAAGTGCAATTATACGGATGTTTTCTCTCAGGTTCGCACGTGGGATTGTATCATTTACAATCACCTTCATGATTTAAATATTCAGATTCCCCAGAAAAAAGAGAGTCGTGGACGACAGATTGAAGGTGCATATGTCCAGGAACCAAAACCTGGACAGTACGATTGGGTTGTTTCTTTTGATGCGACCTCTCTGTATCCGTCAATTATTATGCAGTACAACCAATCACCCGAGACTATTGTTCCGAATGCAACAAAAGATACAACGGTGAAAGGATTGCTCGGTCAAAAGTATGACCTCGATGATCTCAAGGATGCTGATCATTGCATGACTGCGAATGGTTATTGCTTCACTCGTAAAAAGATGGGAATGTTTCCTGAGATTGTTCAGAAGTTCTTTGATGACCGTCAACGCTATAAGAAGTTGATGATTATCGCACAGAAAGAATATGAACAAACTAAGAATCCTAAACTGAAGAATGACATCTCTAAGTATAATAACTTTCAGATGGCAAGAAAGATTCAATTGAACTCGCTGTTCGGTGCGTTGGCAAATGAATATTTCCGTTATTATGATTCCCGTATTGCCGAGGGTATCACGATGACTGGTCAGTATATTATTCAGAAAGTCGGCACAGCACTTGATGTTTATCTTAATAAGGTCGTAGGTACAAATGGACACAACTACTCTTTCTACAGTGATACTGATTCTTGTTATATTTCCTTGGACCCTCTTGTTCGTAAGTTTTATGGCAATCTATCACGTGATAAACTCATTGATGTTCTCGATAAAATCTGCGAAGAGAAAATCACAGAGGCAATCAACCAGAGTTGTGATCAACTTGCAGACTACACGAACGCATTTCAGAAGAAAATTATATTCAAACGTGAGGCAATCGCGGAACGTGGTCTCTGGGTTGCGAAGAAAAGGTATGCACTTAACGTCTATGACAACGAGGGTGTCCGATACAAAGAACCAAAACTCAAAGTTATGGGTCTCGAAATTGTTCGTTCCTCGACTCCAGCACCTGTTCGCGAGAGTCTCAAGGAAGCAGTAAGACTGGCATTGACAACTGACGAGAAAACTCTACAGAGTTTTATTGAGCATACTCGTATGATGTTTAACAAGTTTGAACCAGAGCAAATCGCATTTCCTCGTGGCGTAAATGGACTGATGAAGTATACTTCTGGCGCAGACATCTATTCCAAGGGAACACCGATACATGTTCGAGGTGCGTTGATGTATAACCATCTGTTGCGTAAGAATAAATTAGATAAGAAATATGAAGTAATTCAAGAGGGAGAAAAGATTAAGTTTCTTTACTTGAAAGAACCCAATCACATTCGTGAGAATTGTATTGCATTCGTTGGAAAGATTCCAAAAGAGCTTGACATTCATCGTTATGTAGATTATAATACAATGTTCGAGAAGAGTTTCTTGGAACCAATTAAACAAATTATTGAAGGTCTTGGTTGGAAAACCGAAGTAACCGCATCATTGGAGGATTTATTTGCATGAGTGAGTTAATTGATAGAATTAAGAAGAACAGCACAATTAAAGAGACTAATGTTCTCTCTCAAAGTAAGTTGTTCAGTACGAAGGATCTAATTCAAACTGCAGTTCCTGCATTGAACGTAGCACTTTCGGGTAAGTTGGACGGTGGTTTGACACCAGGATTGACCATCTTCGCTGGTCCATCTAAGCACTTCAAGACAGCGTTTGCTATGATGCTTCTAAAGAGTTTCCTAGATAAGTATGAGGATGGTGTTGTTCTGTTCTATGACTCGGAGTTTGGTGCACCACAGTCTTACTTTGAGAACTTTGGTATTGATACCAACAAGATTATTCATACACCGATCACCGACATTGAGCAGTTGAAGCACGATATTATGAAGCAAGTCAACGAACTTGAGCGTAAGGATCGTGTCATGATTGTTGTAGACTCTGTTGGTAACTTGGCATCTAAGAAAGAAGTCGATGATGCTCTCGATGGTAAGTCGGTTGCTGATATGACTCGTGCCAAACAGATGAAGTCACTGTTCCGTATGATTACGCCACATCTTACCATCAAGGATATTCCTATGGTCGTGGTCAATCACACTTATATGGAAATCGGTATGTTCCCCAAGGCAATCGTCTCTGGTGGTACTGGTATCTACTACTCTGCTGATAACATTTTTATCATTGGTCGCCAGCAAGAGAAGCAAGGCACTGAGGTAGTTGGTTACAACTTTATTATCAACGTTGAGAAGTCTCGCTTCGTCCGAGAAAAGAGCAAGATCCCAATTGAAGTTACCTTTGAGGGTGGTATCAGTAAGTGGTCTGGTCTGCTCGACATGGCGCTTGAGTCGGGTCACGTGATTAAACCAAGCAATGGTTGGTATCAACGAGTTGATGAAGAAAAGAAGTATCGTCTTGGTGATACTTACAACAAGGAATTTTGGTTGCCAGTCTTGACTGATCCGACATTCGGTACATGGATTGAGTCGCGGTATCGCATGGCAGGTGGACAAATGATGGAGAATGAAAATGTGGCAATTTCTGATGAAGATATTTCGGAAGACTACGAAAACGTGTGATCATTGTGGGTGTGGCATCCATCCTACGAAAGATGCTGCACTCTGTCTTCATGGTGAAGAGAATGGTGTTCCATTCCAGACATACATTTGCGAACCATGCTGTCAGAAAATTTGTAATGAACAAGAACCCCAATTGGAGGATATAAACATTGTCGAAGAAGATTGAGACAATAATTCTAAGTAAGATGTTCTCAGACGAGGACTATACTCGTAAGATCATTCCTTTCTTGCGTGATGAATATTTCCATGATAGTTCTGAGCGTAAATTATTCAACTACATGAATGCGTTTATTGTCAAGTATAATTCTCTTCCGACTATCGAGGCAATTGAGATTGCCGCACAAAATGATACTACTGTAAATGAAAACGAGTTTAAGAATCTAAACGAGAAATTAACTCAAATGGATTCAGATCTCGAAGTTAATTCTAAGTGGTTGCTCGAAGAGACTGAGAAGTTTTGTAAGGATAAGGCAGTTTACAATGCAATCATGAAATCAATTCAGATTATTGATGGTGCTGATAAGAACCATTCGCAGGATGGTATCCCTTCTATCTTACAAGAAGCACTGGGAATTTGTTTCGACAATAACGTTGGACATGATTACCTAGATAATTCTGACTCTCGATTTGAATTTTACCACCGTAAAGAAAACAAACTACCATTCGATCTTGAAATGTTCAATAAGATTACTGATGGTGGACTTCCCAACAAGACTCTGAACATCGCACTTGCTGGCACTGGTGTAGGTAAGTCTTTGTTCATGTGTCACGTGGCAGCAGGAGCATTGGCACAGGGTAAGAATGTTCTTTATATCACTCTAGAAATGAGCGAAGAAAAGATTGCCGAACGTATCGATGCAAACATGATGAATGTAAACATCGGTGAGTTGAAGGATCTTTCTAAGTCTATGTTTGACAATCGTATCGAGAAGATTCGAAACAAGACTGAGGGTAAGTTAATTGTCAAGGAATATCCCACTGCCAGTGCGCACGTTGGGCATTTCAAAGCACTGCTAAATGAATTGGGGTTGAAGCGCAACTTTGCTCCAGATATTGTGTTTGTCGATTACCTTAATATCTGTGCGTCGAGTAGGTTCAAACCAGGAGCAGGTGTAAACTCTTATACATATGTGAAAGCGATTGCTGAAGAACTTCGTGGATTTGCAGTTGAGTTTGATCTTCCTGTTATGTCTGCCACCCAAACAACTCGTGGTGGTTATGCTAACAGCGATGTCGACATTACTGACACTTCCGAGTCTTTCGGTCTGCCAGCAACTGCTGACTTGATGTTTGCTCTAATCTCGACTGAAGAACTTGAGAAGATGGGGCAACTGATGGTCAAGCAGTTGAAAAATCGATACAATGATCCAGGACTAAATAAGAGGTTCATGGTTGGTATCGATCGTGGTAAGATGCGTCTGTATGATCTAGAAGAATCTGCCCAGAAGGGTATTATGGGTTCGGGTCAAGATGATCTGCCAGTGTTTGAGAAAACCACTATCGGTCAACGTCAACGAGATATGTCAAAGTTTAACTTCTAATGAATTTTATCGAATCATACCCTAATGCTCTAAGCATCGAAAAGTGTCAGCAAATCTGTGATACGATGGACGAAATTATCTCTCGTCCAGATCCAGGTTCTGCCTGTATTCTGTCTGATGATTCTTCTCGAACAGATTGGAACATCTTTACTGGCAGATATGGTTCTTTGAAATCATCAGAGGATTATGTTATTGATGCTGTCCATGCTGGTTGGAGAAAATACAACAAGAAATATGGTGCTGGCAGTCGAGCATTTTTAGAACTGTTTACTCCTGGATGGAAGTTCCAGAGATCAGAAACTGGTGGTGGGTTCCACGCTTGGCATTCTGAACAGGGTTCTGGGAATAATCGAGGCAGGTTTGGTGTTTGGATGTTGTATCTAAACACTGTAGAAGAAGGTGGTAAGACTGAGTTTAAACACCAAGATCTGGCAGTTAAACCAGAGGCAGGAACTTTGCTTATTTGGCCTGCTGCATACACGCATGTTCACCGTGCTGCACGTGATCTTGTTGGGCATAAGTATATCGCTACTGGGTGGTTTGAATATCCAGAAAGAGTAGATGTTCGATAAAAAACACTTGACTTTTTATGAATGATATAGTATAACTAATTATTGACTTGGTGCCATAGCTCAGCTGGATAGAGCAAGAGCCTTCTAAGCTCTAGGTCGTAGGTTCGAATCCTACTGGTATCGCCATTTTTTAAGGAATGAATATGACTGAAGTAACTAATGAAGAACTAAATCTCAAGTTGGTCGTAACGACCTCTCTTTGGGCAAACTCCGCGACTGATGATATGCCGCTTTGGAAAACGGTTGGTGCCAAAGAATATGTCATTGCTCGGTTCACCGCTGAACCAACCCTCGAAGATCTCGGCAAGGCATGTGAATCAAAACGTCACCTGATTGAAACTCATACTAAGCAGTTCCACGAAACTCTTTCTGGTTGGCAGTTGTATCTGGATCAGAATCTTACTCACAACGAGTATCTTCAGTATAGTCTGACAGAGCAGGTTGAGTTTCCTGCTATCGATCTGACCGAAGTTGATGCTACTGAGGAACTAAAACAGATTGTTGGATGAACAAATTTACAATAATCCATACCTACTATAACGACCGAACACTTCTCGAGACTCAAATCGAGAGGTGGAAGGTGTATAACACCCCGATCAAGATTATCCTAATCGACGATGGATCCCAAGAGGTTCCCGCCGAGGAAGTCTTTCGGGGTGTTACATTTTCAGACAACATAGATCTTTCAGTATATAAAGTCACCAAGGATATTGGGTTCAATAGTCATGGTTGCCGCAATCTTGGTGCTATGCTTGCCGATACTGAGTGGTTGTTGTTCTTGGACATCGATTACACACTTCAACCCTCCGAACTGCACAGATTACAAAAAGAAGAACTTGATCCTCTGAAATTGTATGAGATTAATGCTCGCTACAAAGGTCGCGGCGATCCCTATGTTGCACTCAATCAGTTTGTTATCTCAAAGAAACTGTTTGTGGAATCTGAGGGGTATGATGAATCGTGGGTTCCATTCCATTATGGTGATCGAGAATTCCTGGGCAGACTTGCTGATATAAGCGAAAAAGTAAATCTTGAGTGGGTAAATCTAACTTGTCGTCGTGGTGGTAGAAAAGGAATCATTGATGATACTGCTATCATTCCAGTATATGATGACGAGAAAATGGTATTCTATACCAGAAAATTTGATCCAGATACAATAGAAAGAGTTCCATCTCGTATAAACTTCCCTTGGAAAAAAGTGTTTTAATAAATACTAATGGTGATTGCCTACCGATTACCAACGGTGTACCCGTAGTAAACACATTCTCTTAGCGAGAAAACATAGTAAAAGTCGGAGTAACGTAGGCATTTTTATTATAAATAGAGAGATACTATTGAACGGGAATCCCATGTTATCATTTACTCAATATCTCTCTGAAGCATCTATTAGGCAGGGTTTACCGCACCTGCATTCATCACCCACACCTGCAGGTGGTCAAACTCCCTCATTGTCTACGGATGAGTTCGAGAAAACCACTAAGGGTGGTAAAGTCCATATCCATCATGTAACTGAAAAGACCGATGGTCAAACGTTTAAGTTTGGGCACGATGAACAGGGATTCTACACTCAGCACTCAGGTTCTGGTAGCGATCGAATCAGAACTGGTGCAGGACATATTGAACGAGCAAAACGTAGAGCATCTGAGACTGGTAAGGAATATGATCCTACTGGTCCAACAGCAATGTCTAAGTTCCATGATGCTCTTCACTCAAACAGTGCACTACAAAATCATCTAGCGAAACATTACGAGAAGCACGGCGAAGTTGCTGTCAGCGGTGAAGCATTTAATCGCTCGCTCGCTCGTCCTGGAGACAAGAAAGATGAAGTGAAATTTGTTCACACTTCCTATTCAACAAAGGGATTGGGTAAACAAGGTGCATTTATTATTCACTCTAGGATGCCAACGAATCAGCAACACGATCCTGAACACTTTAAGAACAATTTGTCAGATGATAATATTAAATTCGATCATGATATTATTAAGCACACGCCATCACATGTCGATGTTAAAGATGAAGTAGCAGATTTTCATAAACTCGATCATGGGTTGATTAATACCAGAACAGTTCCCAAGAACAAACAAGCAAAACTCGCCGAGATTGAAAAGTTTAATAACATCAAAAAGCGTGTCAGTGCTAAGGTTTCTACACACCTTGGAGAAAAGAAAATCAAGAACAAATTTGGATCTGGTACTGAGGGACTGGTTGTTCACCCATCAGACGCTAATCCAGAAGCGACTCGTTTCAAGGCAATCAATCCTAAATTCAAAGAAGCGAAGTCTTCATCTAATCTATCGTTTGGGAAAAAATAATGAAAAGTTTTAAGTTCTTTCTAAACGAAGGTGGAAACATTAAAGTTGGTCCAAAGGGGCAAGAAACTTCTGCTGCTCCATTCCCAATTCAACATGATACCAGAGCAGCACGTAGAACAGATGTTCACACAGCGCTGAGTAAGATTCACGATGCGTTTCATAAAGAACATGGCGAGCATCTATTTGGTGCCGATAAAGAAAAACTAAAAACAGGTCATGTCTATTCAGGTTCTTCGCGTGATTTTATGGGAAACCATATTGACGACCACGAATTTGCCAGATATAAACCACATGTCGGCGATGTCGACGTTCAGGTCAGTCATGATCATAAAGACAAAATAGCATCAACTCTTGCAACAGGTAAAAAGTTTGGTAACTATACCGTCGCTGGAACTAAAAAGCACGGTAACGAAATCTCTGCAGTAATGCGCCACGAGAATGGTGAGCACCATCAATTTGATTTTGAGGGTGTTCATAATCCTGGATCTGAAACTGATAGGTTCCTTCATTCTTCTAGTTGGGAAGATACCAAAGCAGGTATTAAAGGTGTGCATCACAAGATGCTTATCAATGCAGCGGCAGGGTCAACGCATAAGTTTTCTATCTCACATGGTCTGCGTTCTAGATCAGATGAAAATGATGTTGGTGTTCAGCATCCAGATGAGATATCGAAACAACTATTTGGTGCTACTGCAGACCACAAAAAGATTGATTCATTTAAGGGTGTGGCAGAATTAATCAAGAAGCATATTCCAAAGTCACAACACCAAGAAATATATGACAAATTTAAAGCAGGTGTTGCTACCAAGAAAGGTATGGACCACGGTTCTGCTCTTGAGCATCTGCGAACTCACCTTGGTGTTAGCGATCGTGCCAACGAGTCATACATTGAGGAAGAAGCAGAACAACATGCTCATGTAGCATTTATGGGTGCATCCCCTCATACACATATGGGTCATCATATTGATGTTGTTGGTGGAATGGGCGCTGGTAAGAAGCATGTTGGTTTGTCTGGTAAGTCAGATGTGTTTTCTGATAAAGAAAGAGAACATATTGCTAATAAACAGTCAAACGGTGCTGCTGAATTCAAGGTCGAAAAGTCTGCTGGTCAAACGGTAGGTCGTGCATTTCATTCGTTGAGTGGTCCAAAGAAAGTATTACATCTTCACTTCGGACACGATCGTAAGGAAATGGCAGAGCGTTTAAAGAATTCGATTGAAACTGGAAAGATTCCGGAACTGAATGGTGAGAAACCACATAGAGTAGAAATACACTACCCGAAAGATGAAAACCGTTCACACGGTATGTCAGGAACAAAGATGCGCAACGCAGCAGCATCGGGTGATGAAAAGACATACAAACACCACCTCGGTTCTAACTTCTCTGATGCAGAATCTAAAAGTATTATGGATCGATCAAGAGTTGGAATCCTCGCTGGTAAAGTCAAATTAAAAAGGTAATAACCCATGGGCAAATTTCTAACATATCTTAAAGATATGATGTCAGAAAATGGCAATCCATCAACTAAGCGTATGATTGCTGTTGTTGCTACTATTCTTATTGCTATCGGTTTTATCGCGAATCTATTCTGGTCCTTCACAATTGAAGAGTTTATCTTCAACGGTGTAATGTATATTGTCATCGGTACTCTTGGTATTACTGGCGTAGAGAAGTTCGCTCCGAAGAAACCAACTAAGAAATCCGACGAAGAAGAATAAGGAATTAAATATGTTTGGTATGATCCCTCTCCCGTATAAATTATTAGCAGCAGCAGCACTCATTCTTGGAGTGTTTGTATATGGATATATGAAGGGATCTGCATATGCCGAAGCAGAACTTCAAAGATTCGCTGCAAAAAAGAGTGAACAGATTGCTGTCCTCGAAAAGAAAAATGCCGAAATCTCTGGTAAAGTTATTACCGAGTATGTTGATAGAACTAATATAATCAAGGAAAAAGAATATGTATACCGCGATATCGCTACGAACGTTGTCCCTGCTCAGTTTGAGTTGTCTAATGGTTGGGTGTTCCTCCACGACACTAGTGCCACATCCAGTGATGCCGACCCCACCAGAAGTTCTGATGCGAGCCCCTCAGGAATTAAAGACAATGAAGCCCTCCTCACCATCTTCAACAACTACTCCAGATGCGAGCAAAACGCCCAGCAACTGATCTCGCTACAAAAGTGGATTTCTGACAACAAGACAGCAATCGATGAGATGGCAAAGAAAGAGAAGAAAAAGAAGTAATGGCGTATAATCTTTTCCCAACATCAGAGCAAGATATTGATTCGGCTCTGAAAGGTCCAAAGCACACCCAAGTGTATCGCGATAATTGTAAAGCAGTATTTAATTTTCTGCGTAAAAAATATCCGAAGATCGATACTCCGATTAATATCGATCCCGCTGTACCTAAAATAAATGTCGTCCGTGCTATAAAAGGTTCTCTTACCGAGCAGCAAATCTTAACTCAGTCTGGAGTTAAGCAACCATTTAAAGTAAAATTTGGAGACGGTTCCTCTGGCAACAGAGGTGCTAAAAATCGCGGCAATGCTTTCGAAGATCAATTTACCCAAGCATTAACCGACTGGCGCAGTGATCCCGAGTCTGCTGGTATGGATAGAATGATCCTAGAAGCCATCCAAGGTCTAGATAAAACGTATGGTATTGGACAAGGTTCTGATTTCAAGGTTGATCCAGTTGGTGGCGATAATACCAAAAGACCGTTGTCATTTATTAGTGGAATTAAATTGACTAATACCAAAGGAGTTGGTAACGATATTGGTGCTGCAGTAACTGATATTACTGTGACGTGGGAAGATAAGAATGCCATTCCACGGACATTATTTCTCAGTTTGAAATTTGCGAGCACTGTTACGTTCTTTAATGTTGGCGTTCAAACTATTCTTACCAAGAAAGAAATTCAATCAGGTTCAATTACAAATAAAAATGGTCGGGCACTACTGGATTTATTTAAGATTGACCATCAAAAATTCTGCGATATCTTTAATGGGACTGGTAAGGGTGAAGTTGTGCCAGTAGTTTCTCCTAATTTACTTGGATTAAAGACTCTACTGGAATCTGGTATTGGGCATGGATACCACGTTATCCATAAATTTCCTGGGAAAATTAAATCATATAAAGTCGATGAAATCTATATGCGATCTGCCGCAAATGCTATGTCACAAACTATCTATTATGGTGGTAAAACTGGTAAGGGTAAAAGAATTGATATTGTAATTGACAGTCCTAAGTATGAATTCAAATTAAACATACGAGATTCGATGGGGAAAGAAGGGTTTCCAAGTCGTTTGATGTGCGATTTTAAATACAAGCAGTAATTATTATAAATATAGGAAACGACTGGAGAGTAACCCAAACATGAAAAATGATTCACCACCATGGCAAGAAGATCCTAAAAACCCGACTCGTCGATCAGGCGAGAAGCGTAAGGATAAGTATGGCAACGAAATCAAGAACGTTGCCAAGCACCTCGCACGCAAGGCGATGAATACGGTTAAGGAAGCAGTCTTTAAGAATTATCCTAGAGATGGATTCCCAGAAGAGGGTGACTATGGTTATCATGCAAATCCTGGTCTGAAACCACAAGAGAGTGATTCAGATAAAGATATGGATGTTGCATACAAGAAAGCAACCGAGCAAGAAGCTCGCAAACCATTGAATGCCAAGATTGTTGAACATGACAATTGTGGCACTCCAGACTGCTGCCAGACATGCGACACCGCAGATCTTGGAGAAGCATCAGCATTCGGAGATGCACGTAGAGACTTGCGTCGCGATTCAAAGGGACTTGCTCCAACTAAACGCGATGAAGATGACAGCGAATCAAAAGAAGATCCAGATGAAGATAAAACTCCTCACTTGGTATCGCAACTTTACAAAGCAGTCAGCATCAATAAAGCAGTTAAATTTAAGGATGGTAAGTCGCATACCATCGCACCGCACCATGCTAAGAAGTTTATCAATCAGTATCGTTCGCTTAAACCTGCAGATAAAGAAGAACTACAGAGCAAGGCACATGCCTCTCATGCAGAGTTTAAGAAAGCAATCAGCGAAGAACTCGTTGAGGACAATGATATGCCGAAAGGATTGCAAGATAGATCGCCTCGTGGCAGTGCTAGAGGAGCAATGGGTCGTGCTATCGCGAGAAAAGAACGTAACCTTACCAGAGCTCGTATGGATAGAGCAAAGAAGGCAGGTGCTAAACTGAAGATGGATCCAGATACTGGAACACCTGATCACTTCACCGCTGCTCAAAGACGCAAAAAAGGTTTACCTGAAGAAACTAAACTTGACACCAAAGGTAATATGAAAGAAGCAGCAGCATACCAACCTTCTGCTGCATACCAAGCTTCTCGCAACGCCAATCCTTATGCTAAACAACACCAAGATTCTATTGACAGACGCAACGCCAGCATCAAACGATCTCGGGATGCTGTTGCAGAAAGGCAACGCAAGAAAGCAGAGGAACTGCGCAGTGGCCTAAAGACCGTCAAAGAAGAAGCAGAACTCGAAGAAGCGCATGGCATGTGGAAGGTAGACTTCCCCAAGCAACATGCTGGTAAAGCAGTCGCTGCTGGTTCGGTTCACGTTAAGGCGCAGAACACTGCTCATGCTCACAAGGTTGCTGCTAAGAGAGTCGGTGTTGATCACAAGATGTTCAAGTCAAAGGTTACCAAGTCATCTATTCTTCCTGAAGAACTCGGCAAGAGCAACGAATGGGGAACTGATGCTCTGCGTCAGAAGTATGCGGCAGCGACTCCTGGACAAGAAGGTCTTGCTGCGAAAAAGATTCCGACATTCGATGCTCGTTACGATGATGTCCCGACACGATATATTGGCGGTATTCAGAAAGAAGAAACTCTGTCAGAAATTTCTGCAAGGGGTGTTATTGCTCGCCAAGATTTTAAAGCAAAATTGCAAAAGGTTCTTTCGGATCCAAAGGCAATCGCCAGAGCAAAGAAAACTATTGCTAAGAAAAAGGCAGCAGAAGCAGATGTCCCTAAGAATCTGGTTCACCAACTACACAAGTCTCAGTCGATTAATGCCAAGGTAAAGTTCTATGATGGTAAAGAGCATGAAATTGCTTCCAACCACCACGACAAGTTTATGAACAAGTACCACGGTCTGAAGTCATCGATCGAAAAAGAATCGTTGGTAAACCGTGCTCATAAGTCGCATGAAGAATTTTTAAAAGCGATCCACGAAGAATGGGCTGACTTTAGTCAGGAAAAACCTAACACTGATTCTATCAATCCTGCTAACTATCCTACTCCTCCAATGCATAATGACATGTTGGATTATAACAGCGATGATCGTCATGATGAATATGATATGGTCGCAATCGAAAATGATGTTACTTCTGAAATCGAAAATGCTGAGTGGGCAGATCTGGTTGACTATTATGATTACGAAGATCTAAACTACGAAGATTCTGATGAGGATATCGCTGAAGGTATTACTCCCCAAGGTCGTCTGAAGAAGCGTTTTAATATGATGCGAACAAAGGGTCGCCGTAATCTTGCAAGAAACATGGCACTAAAGCGTGTTGCAACTCCTGATCGTATTAAGTCAAGATCCGTTCGTGCTGCTCGTAACATGGTTTACAGCAGAGTGCTTCGTGGTCGCGATCGTTCTTCACTATCTGCTTCTGAGAAGACAAGATTAGAGGGAATGGTAAAGCGCATGGCACCGATGGTCGGTAGACTTTCGATTCGCCTTCAACAAAAAGAGCGCATGATCGATCGCAAAAGAATCAACAATAGAAACAAAAGAAAGAAAAAGTAATGCATTCTTTCGCTGAATTTATTGCTGAAACAGAAAAAACAGGTTGCACTTGTTGGACTGGTTACAAACGTAAACCAGGAACTAAACCTTGTGCAAACGGTTCTTGTATTAAAGAAGCAGCGATTGATGCCAAAGGACATAAGTCCTCTACTGGTGGTCTGACACAAAAGGGTCGCGATGCTTATAATGCTAAAGGTGGTAATCTACAAGCACCTGTAACTACTCCTCCTTCTAAGTTAAAGGCAGGTAGTAAGGCAGCAGGTCGTCGCAAGAGTTTCTGTGCTAGAATGTCTGGTGTAGAAGGTCCAATGAAAGATGAGAAGGGTCGTCCGACTCGCAAGGCATTAGCATTAAGAAAGTGGAATTGTTGACATGGACGAACTAGTGACATCAATGAAGATCGTACTCGCGAATACTTTCGCGATGTATTTCAAAGCACATGGGCATCACTGGAATGTAGAGGGTAAAGACTTCGCTCAGTTGCACGATTTCTTTGCCAATCTCTATCAGGAATTGTTCGCTGCTGCAGATGTTATCGCCGAACAGATTCGTGCATTAGATGACTATGCACCATATAATATGACTGAGTTGGCATCTACAACTACAGTTAAAGAGTCAAATATTTACGGCGTTGATGTTTCGGGGATGGTTGCAGATCTTATCGATGCTAATGTTTCCGTAATTGAAGCATTAAATACGGCACATAAACTTGCTGATGCAGACGGTAATCGGGGTCTTGTAAATCTTATTGAAGAACGTCTAGATATTCATGCAAAACATGCGTGGATGCTACGAGCGACCTCAAAATAATATAAATATAGAAAAGATTAGAGGAATCACAATGAGTCTAGAAAAAACAATCAGAGATACTGTCATTGCTGAATCGCACGATTTAGATGGTCGTCTTCAGCAACTAGTTCGCGCTGGTCTGATGCCAGCGAATACCATTCCGATTCTTCGCAAGGCAATTGTCAAGGTACAGGGTGGTATGACACTTCAGGGTGCTGAGCGTGATGTCATGGCAAACTTCATTAACTCGATGATGTTTATTGTTCTTGGTGACGATGCCATCTTCAATCGTGCTCGTGCTGGTGCTAAAACTTATGCTACTGAAGCAAAAGAAAAGACAGAGTATGACTACGAAGGTGACATGGCAATGGGTCAACTGAAGTCAATCATTGCTAACTCGCAACGTATGCATGATATGCTTTCTGATGACACCAACCTTCCTGAATGGGTTCAGTCGAAAATCACTCTCGCAGAAGATTACATCTCGACCGCCAGCAACTATATGCAAGGCGAGATGAGCGAAGAAACTATAAATGAATATGCTGCATTAGCAGGAGTAGCAGGTAGAATGATTGCATCAAAACTTGCTAAAAACGCAGGTGCTGGTGTTGCTACTCGTGCCATCGCTGGTGCCGCTGGATCTGCCGCTGCATCATCTGCAGTAAAGAAGTTTTCGTCCACTAAAGAAACCAACGAAGAAACAATCGAAGAAAAGCGTGGACTGTGGGATAACATTCATGCCAAGCGTAAGCGCATTAAGGGTGGTTCAGGTGAGCGTATGCGTAAACCTGGAAGCGAAGGCGCACCAACTGCTGCTGCACTAAAGGCATCTCAGACTGAGGAAGTCGATCTCGAAGAAGCAACATATTTTGTTCACACTGCTAATAATGCACATCATGTCAACGAAAAAATTCCCACAGGGAAAAAAGATGCGATGGGTCAGGCATTGATGACATCAAAGGTTGTCAAGTCGTTTCCTTATGGAGACACCCAATCAAAGCAAACATCTCCTGACCAGCACAAGGCTGCACATGCTCATGCCAAAAAACTGAATGCTGGTATGAAAGAAGAAATCGATCCGGATCTTGAAGCTGAACTGAAGGCGACTCGCGTGACAAAGAAGTCCATGGAAGATTCTAAGAAAACCCGCGAACGTGCTAGTGGCGTGAAAGAAGAAGCTGATTATTCTGAGAAGGGTGATGCTGAACGTATACGTAAGCGTCAAGAAGGATGGCAAAAAACATTCGATGCTGAGAAAGCAATGCAAAAAAAAGCAGCTGCTATTAAGCACGCTAATGAATTTCTAAAACGGTATAATAAAGAAGAAGTCGAATCAATCGATGAACTTTCAAATAAAACTCTGATTAACTATAAAGACAAAGCATGGCGCGAGATTCGCGATGCAGATGATAACGATGATGACCGTCATTATAATAAGAGAATGAAAGGATACAAATCGGCATTGAGAGCTGACCAGCGCAATTTTCAACGCATTCACGGTAACCTTGTCAATGGTAAGTTTACCAAAGAAGAAGTCGAGAATATCGATGAGATCTCAAAGGATGCTGCATTGAAGTATCTCTCTGCAAATAAGAAAGACGATGTTAAGGCTCGTGAAACTGGCGATTATGACAGAATGACCAAGCGTATGCGTGGGACCGATATCGCTGTTCGTAAGTATACAGCTAAGCCAGGTTCTAAATATGTTCGCGTTCCTGCTACAGAAGAAGTCGAGCAAGTCGATGAGATCTCGAAAGCAACTGCAGGTCGCTACATCAACAAAGCAAAAGACTCCATTGACACGACTTCTTGGAGGCAAGGATACAGAGAAGCTGGTGTTGGCAGTCCATCAGGTCGATTCGAAAAGAAGTTGTCGAAGCGTCATAAGGGTATTTCAATGGCAGTCAAGAAACTAACTAAAGAAGATATTGATGCAGTAAAGTCAATGAACGAGACATACAAGAACACGTTCGATGCTGCACTAGAACATTATAACATCAAGTCTCCCTCGGAACTTGGTGAAGAAAAGAGAAAAGAATTTTTCAACCACGTAGATCAAGAATTTAAAAAGGGAGACA
>Ga0214163_1000521_pt1 | contig 17667 bp, 13 predicted proteins | sample LakMenepilimnion_2_FD_153001 | JGI IMG/M metagenome (GOLD analysis project Ga0214163, IMG submission 153001) | Freshwater microbial communities from Lake Mendota, WI - Practice 15JUN2010 epilimnion v4 | ecosystem: Environmental > Aquatic > Freshwater > Lake > Epilimnion/Euphotic zone | place... | reverse complement strand
GGGCAAAGCATCTCGCCGATCGGGAGCAGGATAGCGATCTTAAAGGTGATTCTCGGAAGAATGCCCACGATAAACCGATGCTCAAGTAGTTAGAGTTTGCAGTTCAAACAGCGTTGCGATTGGCAACATTGGTTTTCTATCGGCATGCGATTCAACGAACCCCGCTGGTTTCCTACGATTCATTCCGTTTGATGCCGATTGAATCCGTTTCGATTGCGCCGGCATTACCAAGCTCCCCCAAACTACCCGGCTCAACATTGCCTTCATCCCCAAGCTCCAAGCAGCCCAAGAACGGACGCAATTCGAAGGCAGTCAAGCAAATCCGATTGCGTTGAAGAGCCTTGTTTTGCTATGAATTCATTACGATCGAACGCGCTGGAACCGTCCATCGCTTGATCGTTCTGTGCCTGCGAATGTCGGACTGTATGAAACAGCCTTGCGTCAAGTATTCCAGAAGACCCCGATATACCCGACTCCAATCGACTTGCTTGAATTGGTTTCTTGGGCTCTGGATTCTCGTATGCAGCGCGAGCACCTTCGGTTGCCGGATCCTCGATCGCAATCCAAGAAACCAATCGCTCGTATCTGCACGTCAACTCTCGCTCCGAGGCACGGAAGCGTATCAGCGAGATCGCGTGCAAGACGCCGAACTGCTGTTCACCCAAGCTTTAGCGCAATCTCCCTACGATGAACGAGCTCATTGGGGATATTCCAACACGTTATGGAAGCAGGGGAGCAAGACAAAAGCGATTGAACACATGAGCGAAGCGTATCGGCTATCGGGTCGAAATCCGGACTACGCAGTACAACTCGGAGAGATGCACCTTGAGCTCGGTCAATACGACTTGGCAAAGCAACTTGCGCTCGACGTTCTCTCTGCCAATCGCAGTCACGCGAACGCTTGGGCTCTGCTCGGTGATGTTCATGATCGGCAATCGGACTGGCCGAGCGCTTTGGAGTGTTATCACCATGCGTTGATTCTTCGAAGTGATTTTCCCGAAGTTCAATTTTCCATCGCTGAGATTTACCGAACCACAGGACGCCCCGAGCGTGCTCTAGCAACCCTTGACCACATGGCTGATCTTCATGTTGCCGTGGTCGACACCCCCGAACACCTCCTGCTTCGCGGACTTGTCTATGCCGATTTGAATCGCACTCGGGAAGCATCCGAGCTACTCGCAAAGTGCTCCGAGCGATTAGCTCCCGAGGAATGGGAAAAGCAACTTCAAGTAGTCGAAGGGCAAGTTCGCTGCGCGGATTTGGTCCAAGCCCGAATGGCAATGGGCAGAATCCCAGAGTCGTACGCTTCGGCAGGCAAAGTAAGTCATTGGCAAAACAAACTCAACGACGACTTCTTGCGATTAGCCAACGCCACGAGCCCGTTGGGAAACACGAATCCTTCTGCGGTACACGGCTTGGATGCGGTGATCACACCGACCTTTTCCGGCCCCGCGCTGTCGGCCTTCCCTGCCATTCCCCAGCCGAATCGCGTTGAGAATTCGAACGGTCAAATCCTTGGCGAATCATTCAACAACAACGGAACAACGCCGGTTGACTCGAGTTCGTCCATCAAAAACAGTTATCTTACGGAACCTCCTCGAATGCCCCGCACCATTCGGTAACTCCCGTGCAATTTATTTAAACCCACCAATTGCCCCCTGCGAACCGCTTCGAGTGCAGTTTCGTCCATTCTCAAAACGGCGGGAATCGGTAAGATTTTGCTGATAAATTTCCTTGAGCTAGGCACCGCCCAACACGCTTTGCCTTCCTCGCTTTCCCCCCGCAAGTGTGCCTTATGCCTCTGATCGTCCAAAAATTCGGTGGAACCAGCGTCGCAACTCCAGAGAAGATCCAGTCTGCCGCACGGAAAGCGATTCGCGCCCAGAACGAGGGCAATCAAGTCGTGGTGGTCGTCAGCGCCATGGGTCATCAAACGGACCATCTGATCGAACTAGCTCGGCAAGTCAACGGTGAGCCGCCAGCCCGAGAGATGGATATGCTCTTGAGCACCGGTGAGCAAGTCAGCGTGGCTCTGATGGCAATGGCGATCCATGGTTTTGGTAAGCAAGCGATTTCATTGACCGGTGCGCAGATGGGGATTCGAACCGATAGTTCGTACACCAAAGCGCGGATCCGAACAATCTCGACCGATCGAATACGCCGTTTGCTCGACGAGGGGAACATCGTCATCGCGGCTGGATTTCAAGGTATCGACGACGACTTTAACATCACCACTCTTGGGCGTGGAGGTAGCGACACTACCGCTGTCGCTTTGGCCGCCGTTCTCGGTGCAGATGCTTGCGAGATCTACACAGACGTCGATGGTGTTTACACAACCGATCCACGCGTGCTGCCTGAAGCCAGACAGATGGGACTGATCAGCTACGATGAGATGCTTGAACTCGCAAGTCTCGGCGCGAGCGTGATGCACAATCGCTCCATCGAGTTCGCGAAGAAATTTCACGTTCCGATACGAGTGCGCAGCAGTTTCTCAGACGCTCCAGGTTCGATGATTGTCGGAATCCCGGAATCCCCATCCGTTCCTGTTTGCGGTGCTGCTTTAACACGCGACGAAGCACGTTTAACGATCAAAGGTGTGCTCGACTCCCCAGGGATGAGCTACGAGATTTTCAAACGTCTTGCCGATCGAAAAATTACGGTCGACATGATCGTACAAAACATCGGCATGGATTCTCGCGCTGATATATCGTTTACCGTCCCAAGCGACGAACTGCGCGATGCACAGCGCGCGATCCAAGAAGCGATGCCGATTGTCCAAGCGTCCGAAGTAACGGTTGACGATGCAGTAGCGAAAGTCTCTGTTGTCGGACTTGGAATGGCAGAACAATCCGGCGTGGCCGAGAAAATGTTCGCCGCATTGGCAACTGCTGGCATCAACATCCAAATGATCACCACTAGCGAGATCAAGATCAGCTGTCTCGTCGAACGAGCTATGGGAACCCAAGCACTTCGCGCAGTGCATCAAGCTTTTGAACTCGACAAGAAACCCGAAGATGCCAACAAGTGGCTGATCGGACAATCCCAGCAACAAAAAGAAAGCCCAGACGAAGTTGTTGAGCGACTGCGTTCAACGAACCTCGAGCAATTGACCTTGCTCGATATCTCGCTTCTCGATCAACAAGCCCGCGTTACCCTCAGCGGCGTCCCAGATACCCCGGGCTTGGCCGAAACTGTCTTCCGCGAAATCGCGGCCGCCGGGGCTGTGGTCGACATGATCGTCCAAAGCTGCGATGGATACCAAGGGGAAACCGCCATCAGCTTTACCGTTCCTCAAGACCAGCGAACCGCTTGCTTGGAAGTCCTCGAGCGCGCGGGGTACGGTGTACGCAGGGTATCGAGTGCCGAGAATATCTCCAAGCTATCGGTCAGTGGTATCGGACTTAGAAGTCACACCAGTGTCGCGATCGCTTTGTTCAAAGCACTTGCTGACGAAGGTATCAACGTGCTGATGACCAACACTAGCGAACTGCGAGTAAACGTAGTCATCGAAAGCAAAGATGCTCAGCGTGGTCTCGCAGCCCTGAAGCGAACCTTCGCAAGCAACTTATCATGAGCCGACCCGACTTCGTCTACTTCGATCTCGGTAATGTCTTGCTATTCTTCGACCATGGAATCGCAGCACGATCCATGGCAAAGGTTATCGGGGTAGATCCAGAGGTTATCAAACGCACTGTCTTCGACTCCGAACTTCAAATCGCTTACGAGCGAGGCGAGAGGACGACATCTCAGTTCGTCTCCATTCTCTCCGATCAGTTTGGCAAGAAACTCTCGGTTGATGAACTCAAGGAAGCTGCGGCGGATATCTTTGTTCCAAACATGAATATTCTTCCGGTGCTCGAGCGACTTCGAAGCATGAAGATTCCCCTTGGACTACTTTCGAATACCTGCGAAGCCCACTGGGAATGGATCCTTCGCATGCGATACCCCCAAGTCCTCGGTTGGTTTGATCCAATTATTCTCTCCTATGAAGTTCAGCGGATGAAACCCGAACCGGAGATTTACAAAATCGCTGCTGAGCAATGCAATGTGCCAGCAGAGAAGATTTTCTTCACCGACGACCGACTCGAAAATATAGAAGGTGCATTGCGAGCTGGTTGGCAAGCAAGTCTGTTCACCAGCGCGGATCGATTGTTCGATACGATCCATCGCTGGGAGTAAACGATAGCTTACGAAATGTCATTTTACAAAACATCAGTTTACGAAACGTCATCTTCTTGAAACGCTTATTCTTTGCGTCAAGCGTGCGTTAGCGATTCACCCCTAACTTCAGCGATGCTTCGCCATCCGCTCCGTCGCTTAGCTTCTCAAGCTGATCGACAAATCGAGAAACTTCGCTTCGCTGGATCACGGGAAGGTCACCGGGAATACTGTATTTGATCCCGGCCATCGCATTCCCCCATCGCAAGGACTTCTCCAGCGACCATCCTTGCAAGTGTCCGTAGAGCACTCCTGCGGAGAAAGCATCTCCTCCACCGAGTCGTCCGACTCCGCCACCGGACCTATCGAGTCCATCGAGTTGCAGCGTACGGACATAAACTGTTTTGTCATCTTCACCCCCGATCGCGCCTCGACCGCCAAGGGTTATTACCGTTGCCTTGCCTCCACGCAAAGTCAACAATTCATCAACCACACGTCGATCATCGGAATCGGCTGGAATACCCAACCATGCAGTCGCATCTCTCTTGGCAAAAAAGACGATGTCCGATTCGCAGACCCAGCTTTGAGTTCCTTCCCTAGCCGATTGCATATCCCATAGCTTAGATCGATAGTTGAAATCAAAAGAGATCTTAGAGCCTGATTTTTTGGCGATCGTTCGCGCTGTGTCCATCATCGTGTGCGTCCTGGGCCCCAGAGCCAAAGAGATCCCCGTCGCATGAAACCATCGGGTCGATTGCAGCGGTTCAACTGGCAATAAGTCAGCCGAGAAATTGGCAAAGGCAGAATCTTTACGATCGTAAATGACTTCGCCGGATCGCGGAGCCGAAGCTGGTTCAAAGAAATACAAACCAAGGCGGTCGCTTTCGCTCCAGACCACGTGTTGGGTATCAACACCATGCATGGCAATGTTTCGTGCGATGGACTGACCGAGCACGTGACTAGGTAGTCTTGAGATCCAAGCAGACTTCAGGCCCAATCGCGACAAGCCGACCAAGGTGTTCGATTCGCTTCCACCGACATGCGTCTCGAGTTCGGAAGATTGTTCGAGTCGCAACGGAGACTTCGGAGAAAAACGAAGCATCGTCTCGCCGATGGAAACCAAATCATAGATAGGTTGATTCACGATAGACTACCGAAAAGTGTCGAATGGGATGGATACATCGATGGGCGAAGCCGGTTGCAACGATGCGATCTCTCAACGAAATCCAGAGAGAGTGAATTCAATACGGCGGTTGGTGGCTCTTCCAACAGGTGTTTGATTATCCATAATTGGCTGCGCTGCACCTGCCGGTCGAGCGGTAAGCTGCCCGGGGCCAAAAGCACCTCGATCCCGCCAGTATTGCAAGATCGCGTTGGCTTGCGCATCGGTGATTCGCTGGGCATCTGCCGCTATTTGTTCCGCCATCTGCCCGGCAACGGCCGCATCGGTGTGGCTTTCAATCGTAATTCGGCTTACTGAACCGCCCGTCTGAAGAGCTTCGGCTACCCGATCCAGCAGTGGACTCGCACTCGCTGTCCATTGCATCGAATTCGGTTGAAATAACTGATCCGCTGGGATCCGCAGACGCAGCGACGTTCCATCGGTATCCAACGGGTACCCAAGCGACTTCAATGCCGCAACAATTTGTGCTTCACTCCCAGGCTTGGTCACTCCGCTGCTGGTGTTTGCCGTCAGCCTTGCATTGCTTCTCGGAGGAGAGGGAGAATTCGAGGCGTACGACGAAGCTGCTTTTGGATCTGAAGCAATTTTAGCGGGAGTGGTTAAGGCAAGCCGGGCTTGCTGAAGCTGCGTTGAGAGGTCACCTAGCTGGCGTTGCATTAAATCAGCTCGTTCGCGCTGAACTTGTGTCTGCTGCTGAGCTTGGGCTAATTGCCCGTAAAGTTGCCTATTGTTTTCATCAAGTATCTTGGTTCGTCGTTCCAGTTCAGCGATTTGCGCGGCATAGGCAAGGCTGCTCGCGGAATTTTCAACGGCACTTGGATCCGGCGCCGCGAGGCTTGGAGGAAGCGATGCAGGTGGAGCGACAGTAACGGGCCCCCCCGGGGAATAAGGTTTCAAAAACCCTGATGGACCGTTTGGTGAAGAAATCAAATAAGGCTGACTCTTCGGGCATCCTGTAAGCAACAGCGTCGAGAATGCCAGCCAGTATAAAAAGACGTGTCGACTCCCCAAACGCGCATAAGACCACGAGGCCCGCTTCGGCGGACTAAATTCATACGATTGTCTACTAGTCTTGCACCCCTTGGGCGAACTCGATTCCATAAGTCAGTGCGTACCAAGTTTACGGCTAGGAGAGCAACCCCGAACCTTTTGCAAGCAAACCCTGTTCAGCTCGGTTCCCCTTCACAAACTTGCCAATGTCAAAAGCAGGGAAAACCTTTCCGTAGAATTTCCATCTAGCGTTGAAGGCATCTATTTGACTACTAACCAAATGGAGTTCCGCAATCGGGATCGACCACTCCCGTTCGACCAGGACGCGGGGTGTCCAGGTCCAGGGGCGTCCAGGTCCAGGGGCGTCCAAGTCGAGGGAGCCTGGCCGGTCCAGCGAGGACTCTTGACGTACCATCCCCCACATTCATCCGCTCAGAATCAAATTTCGTACAAGCATGGCAGAGACTCAAATCCAACGAATCCGCCAAGTCGCAGCAGCGATCCGAAGGATGGATACGGAATCTGCCGAGCAACTCTTAGCTCACTTTCCCGCCGATATCGTCACGAAGATCATCGGTGAACTCAAAGGCCCCTCCGAATCCGCTCCCGATCATTCTCGGTCCATCGAAACAGTTGAAAGACCGGCAAAGCCATCGCCCTCTGTTAGGCAGTCTCCAAACGAATCGAGCATTCGTCGAACGATTGAATCTGACCCGATATCTCAACTCGATATTCCATACGCTTCGCACGACAAGCAAATGGATGACGAAGACTTCGGCTGGCTCGATGCCTATAGTTCCGAACAACTCGCAGCAAGTTTAAAAGACGAGAGCAAGCTTATGGTAGCGGCGATTCTACGAAGCTTGCCACTCTCGGCAGGAACAAGGATCGTGCAAGCGTTACCTACCCAGTTCGCGCGATCATGCCTTGATCAAGGCGTCCAATTGCAGTCGATCAATTCGGAAGCGATTCGGATTCTCATTGCACAATGGAAGGTCGAACTGAGTAAGCGCATTGATCGCGAGCGACATGAGTTACACGATGGCGACAAGATTCGGCAATTACTCCAAGCGATTCCGGACCCGCAACTCTTCAACTCCCCAGTCGAGAACATTCCTTCGGAACATCTGCAACTACCTACCAATCCTCCGGGCAACCAATCCGCAGAAGGTGCACAGAAGCTTGAGGAATCGATCGGATTATCACCGATTTCATCTTCTTCGACCAAGAACACCCAATCTCGGATTCATTCGGATCCGAAGTCGGATTCGCTACCTTTAGATCCAAAGCGAAGCAAAGCAGCATCGCAGGCCACGGATTACCCGGCTGGGAGTCGATCAACCTCGCCACAAACACGACGAACGGGCTCCGATGGATTTGTGATTCCTATTGCACGCAAGACATCGCGCAGTGAGCTTCTAAAGGAATTCCTCCAACTCGACGATCTCGATTTGCTGAGCGTCTTGTATCGGCACGAACCCGATAAGGTTCTAGCTTTTCTCGCTGGCGCGGGCAAGTCGCTTCGGCAACGTATCGAACAACTCACTGCACCTAAGCTTATTTCGAAGCTGCGTCGGGAGCTAGCAGCTTACCCGCAGCAAAGCGAAGATAGCTGGCGGAAAATCGCTGACGAGATCGCAGTTTCGATTCGTGAAATACAATCCCAAAAGATCGGTCAGGAAAACGCACAAAGTCGCGTTTCTGCCTAATCATTCCTCGTAAGGTTCCTAAGCGAAATGGCATCCATCCTAAAACCCAAATCGCTGCTATCACGCTTGAGCGGATCCACCCCTTCAGCGCCCACCCTTCCCGCCACCACCAGTCCCACTACCAGCAGCGCAGCGACCACTGGCGTGACTCCGATTGGCGATACGCCGTCTGGCGCTGCTTCTAGCCCTCACGACATCAATGGCAACACTACCACAGCCACATCTACAGCTACAACGACTACACAAGCCATCCCTGCGATCAGTAATGCAACTGCAATAAACAACTCGGGTGCAATGACTAATGCTGCACCCAATGCAATTCTCGATGGCGTTCGGCAGCAAGCCCGAGCGATCCTCGAGCAGTGCCAACAGGAATGCGAAGCGATCAGGGAGACGACCAAGCAGCAAGCAATCGAGGAAGGGCAAGCGATCATCGATCAGCTTGCAAGACAACAAGCCGAACAAATCGCCGAGGAGCGAATCACGCAGGTATTAAGTCGTGTCGACACTTTGTGCGAAGGGCTTGAGGAAGCCACCGAAGAGTGGTTGCGGAACTGGCAACATGAAACCGTCTCGCTTGCGATCAAGATCGCCGAAAAGCTGCTAGTGCGTCAAATTGAGAGCGATCCGACCATCCTCCTTACATGGATTGAGGACATGGTTAAGTTGGTTCAGGGGCAACGAAGAATGGTCATCAAGCTTAGCTCTCACGACGCGATGCAATTGTCAGGTGCTTTATCCGAATTGATTGAGCGACTCTCTCCCGGTGTTGAATTCCAGGTAATCGAGGACGCGTCGTTTTCCTCCGGATCCGTTGTGCTTGAAACCCCAGAGACCACGCTGGATCGTTCCCTGAAGACTCAGTTGGAGCGATTGCAACAGGAACTAGCATAATGGAATTCCATCCGACCAATGCAGCAAGTGATACAGCCGGTACGCTTGCAAAACGAATCGGCAAAAGGTTTCCGAAACTACCTCAAAGCTCTCAATGGAATCAACCATTGCAACGGTTGTTGCCATTTCGGGTAACAGGTCGGGTCTGCTCATTGCATGGCGGTGTGATCACAGCCCAAGGACTTCCGCTTCCCATCGGCGCGATTACCGAGATCCACCGCCAGGGGCTTGAGCCGCTGGAAGGGGAAGTGATCGGATTTGAACATCAACAAACAATTATCGCACCGCTCGATCCATTAGAGGGAGTACGAGCGGGAGATCATGTTTCCTTAAAGCAGTCTTCGCGAACGGTACGTATTGCAGAGCCGCTTGAAGGTCAAGTTTTAGATGCAACGGGTAATCCACTCGAAGGTCATCAAGTTCGCGCAACGGGTTGTCGGGTACCATGTGATGCACCCGCCCTTTCGCCGATGTCACGCGTTCCAATCCGTACGCCACTGAAAACCGGAGTCCGATGCATCGACACGATGTTGACGATCGGCCAAGGTCAGCGACTTGGCGTCTTCGCCGCAGCAGGTGTCGGAAAAAGCACCCTATTAGGGATGTTAGCCAGGGGTACACAAGCCGACCATGTCGTGATCGGTTTGATCGGAGAGCGAGGAAGAGAAGTTCGAGAGTTCTTGGAAAACGATCTGGGAGAACAAGGTCGCAAGAAATCGACGACTGTAGTTGCGACAAGCGATCAAACCGCAGCAAAACGGATCCTTGCAGCGAAGACAGCTACAGCCATCGCCGAGTCATTGAGAGACCAGGGCAAGTCCGTCTTATTGCTGATGGATTCCTTAACCCGATTCGCAACCGCGCAGCGGGAGATCGGTTTAGCAGCCGGTGAAGCCCCGACAACAAGGGGTTACCCAACTAGTGTTTTCTCGTCGATATCGCAACTTGTTGAACGATCCGGCAACGGGCAAAGGGGATCGATTACCGCCATCTATACGGTCCTTGTCGAAGGTGATGATCATAACGAACCAATCAGCGATGCCGTTCGCAGTTATGTCGATGGACACATCACACTATCCAAATCCCTGGCGAATCATGGGCACTTCCCAGCAATCGATGTGCTGCAGAGCTTGAGCCGACTACAGGAGCATTTGACGACTCCAGAACAGCATGCGCTGGCAAGCGAATTGCGCAAGTGGATTGCGATTTATGAAGAGCATCGAGAGCTCATTCAAATCGGCGCTTATCCGCATGGCAGCAACCGACAGATCGACCAAGCTATACGGATGAAACCCTCGATAGATGAGTACTTGATCCAACTTCGCTCGCAGATCGTCCCACCCGAAGAAGCTTGGTTGCTTCTAGAACAACTCTTGCACCGCGATTCCGACGAGTACCGTCATACCGGCAGATAAGCCACACCGGCAGATAAGTCACACAAGCAGAGGATTCGACGAGTCGACCACTAGATGAGCAATCGAAATATTCACGAGCAACTGATCAAAGTCCGCCGTTGGCAACGCGACCAACAGATTGTCGTCGTAGAAGGTACAGCACAGCAGATCGGGGCTTTGCGATCAGAAATTGCACGACTAGCGGAATCAATCCTCGCTTGGAGCGATGCAAGGCGAGCGATGCAATCGGGCATCATCAAAATGGCGGACTGGCGGGAGAACGAACAGCATCGCAGCGAACTGCTTCATCAGCGAGACAAGCTTCAAGCAGAAGTGAACTTGCTAACCGAACAACTTGCCGAGCAGCGGCAGATCCTAATCGATCGAGAGAAGCAGCTAAAACAAGTAGAGAGACTTCACGAGATCAAACAGCAACAACATGCGGCTGTTGTTGCATCCGCTGAGCAATCGGAAATCGACTCATGGGCAGGGCTTCAAGCGAGGATGTCTCGAAGCACGCGACCGTGAACGTCCGTCAACCGAAAATCGCGACCGGCATATCGGTACGTCAATCGTTCATGATCGAATCCCATCAAGTGTAAGATGGTCGCATGCAAGTCGTGAACGCTAGTGGGATTTTCCTCGGCACGGAACCCGAACTCATCGGTTGAACCATAAGTTGTACCACCTCGAATTCCACCACCAGCTAACCAAACACTGAATCCCCAGTGATTATGGTCCCGTCCAGAGCCCCCTTCTGATACCGGTGTTCTTCCGAACTCCCCGCCCCAGAGGACTAGTGTCTCATCAAGCATTCCAAGACGTTTAAGATCGGTTAGGAACGCCGCGATCGGTTGATCGATCTCACCGCAGTTGGTGCGCATGTTTTTCTCGATATCCCCGTGGTGATCCCAGGGTTGTCCTGCTCCATGCCAAAGCTGGACGTAGCGAACACCGCGTTCGAGCAACCGACGGGCCATCAATGTCTGCCGACCATGCACCGTATCGCCATAGAGGTCTCGAATATGCTGAGGCTCTTGCTGGATATCGAACGCATCGGCGGCTTCTGTCTGCATTCGAAATGCGAGTTCGAAAGACTGAATTCTCGCTTCCAGTCGTGAGTCTTCCTGCGTAGCAGCGTGCTGCTGAGCTAAAGCACGCATCATCTTAATCTGACGTGCTTGCATACCGGCAGTGGAATGTTGACTTCGTATATTCTCAATCAGCTTCTCCAACTCCGCATGCTTCGGATCGATAAAGGTACCTTGATAAGCCCCCGGTAGAAATCCACTTTGCCAGTTCGCGGTATCTTTGATCGGATACCCACCTGGGCACATAGCGATAAAACCCGGGAGGTTTTCATTTTCCGTTCCCAGCCCATACATCAGCCATGAACCAAGACTTGGGCGAGACTGCACCGAGTCACCACAATTCATCAGCATCAGCGAAGGCTCATGGTTTGGTACTTGCGCAACCATCGAGCGAATCACAGCGATATTGTCGGCATGCGCAGCGGTCTTTTCAAAAAGTTCGCTTATCTCAAGTCCGCTCTGACCGTAGCGTTGAAATTTAAATGGACTAGGCAACGCACCTCCGGTTCGCCGTTCCGTCAGATAGCTCATCGGAAGCGGCTTGCCGGCATACTCTTGCAGTTTTGGTTTTGGATCAAAGGTATCCACATGCGATGGACCACCATTGAGAAAGAAGTGGATCATCCGTTTGGCTTTGGGTGCAAACGGTGGTTTACGAGCCCGCAAGGAGTTCGCTGTTGCATCACTGCCTTGAGCTGTCTCATCGCCAAAAGCACGACGAGCGAATTGGTCGCTCAAGCCGAGCATACCGAGCCCCATCCCAGAGGATTCGAGCAAACGCCTACGGCTCAAAGGTGTTGAAGGATCCATTGGTTAATCCACGTAAAATGTTTCGTTGGAAAGGAGCAGCAACTGAGCGAGCTGTGCTAGGGGAGGAAGCAGATTTGCCGGCGGGGCGAGATTCCCCTCCTTCGATGCGTCCGTTGCTAATACGGGAGCTTTTGCATCTTGCAGAAATTCAATCGCCATCTTTCTTTCAGCTTCGTTAGCCGAACGCTGAAAAACGCGTTGAAACAATCCCTCGACGTATACTTCGTCGGTAGCGGTCGGGATGCTTCGTTGAAGATCATCTGCAAGCAACCTTGCAGCTTTCGCTGGCATTGGGTGATTGAGTAGAAACAACGCTTGCTGCGGGATGAGCGTCTCCGAACGCTTTGGATTGTGCATGTCAGGGTTCGCAAAATCGAAATTCTGCAACGTCATAGGCAGATACTGTCGATCGATTGTCGTGTAGAGACTGCGTCGAGTAAGGACATCATCCCCAACAGCTAAAGGATCGACAGACTTGCCGCCGACGCGTCGAATCATCGCGCCGCTGATGGTTAAAAACGCATCGCGTGTTTCTTCCCAAGTAAGTCGTCTGCGATTCATTCTCCAGAGTAAGCGATTCTCCGGGTCTTGGGCTACCCCTTGCGCGTTTGCCGAACTGGAGGATCTGCGAAATGCATCCGTCGTCACGATTTGACGGATCAACCATCGCGTGCTCCATCCATGCTCGATGAACTCCATCGTAAGGGCATCGAGAAGTTCCGGATGAGAGGGGAGATCAGATCGCGTCCCAAAGTCGCTTGCGCTTTGCACAAGTCCGGCGTAGAAGAGTTGTTGCCAGGCCCGATTGACCCATACCCTAGCAGTAAGTGGATTATCGGCTGAGGCAATTCTGTCCGCGAGCTCCAACCGACCACTCCCTTTGGTGAAACCAGCAGAGTTGGTGAACCCCGTAGAGTTAGAAAAACCCGTGGATGAATTTCCATTGTTCGTATCGGTGATGTATTCCAAGAATCCTCGCGGGACGCTTTCCCCTTTGAGATTAGCGTTGCCGCGACGCAGCAATCGCGCATCGCTGACCAACTGGCGATCTCGAAGAATCCCAACTTCGGGCACCGGGTCCGGAGCTTGCAATAGCCACTGATCGATATCGACTTGGGCTTTCCAAATCTCGACACAGGTCCCGTTATCCCAATACCATTCCGTGCTATCGATCGGTTCATCGGGAATGTAGAATCCAGAATTACGGTCGAGGAGCAATTGCCGCAACGATTCGATTTCCGGCTCTCGCGATGTTGTAGGTTTTGCTCCTTCGCTCGCGGTGCGTTGCTCAACTTCCTCCTTCCATCGCTTGTCTGTCCGCTCAATCAACTCTGCATACCGCTGAGCGAGTTCGCGATGGGACTTGGGCAAAGGATCCAAAGCTTGTTTGACCAAGGGATGAATCCCGATGGAATCCGCTTCAAGACTCGCGATCACATCCGCTGCGCGAGATTCGAAGTCCGATGCTGAGGTGCCAGCGAGGGTTGTCCAGACTCGCATGACGGGATGTTGTGCGACTTGAGGGATGGCCAAAAACCACTCCCAGCGGTGCACAAGCGCAGGAATTAAATCTTCTTTGGTTGAAAGCTGATTAAACGAGCCTTCAGGGTATTTCTCCAACTCGATTTGGGTTTCCAGATATTCAGCGAACCTTTTTTGAATCCGGTCGTTTGCTTCCAGGCGATGCTTCTCTGTCAGCTCTCGCAACTTGGTTTTGCGTTCCGCCAAACCTTGGCGAAACTCGGGTGTATGTTTCTGTAGTTGGCTCGGTATCTCAACTCGCTGGTCAATGCAACTTTGAAAAACTCCTGACAAGCTGTAATAGTCCTTGGCTGAAATCGGATCGTATTTATGGTCGTGGCATCGAGCGCATTGAACGGTCAGCCCCATCAGCCCCCGAAAGACCGTATCGATCCGATCATCGATAATGTCGTATTGGATCGCGAGAAATCGTCGTCCAAGGGTAAGGAATCCCAAAGCGGCAAGTTCCGGAGAATCTTCGCCGACGATCTGATCGGCGGCCAATTGCAAACGGATGAACTGGTCGTAAGGCATGTCGGTTGCGAAAGCTCCGATCAGCCAATCGCGGTAAGCTCGCGAAAAGACAAATGTTCGCTCTTCTCGCCCGTATACATAACCTTTGGTATCTGAATAGCGTGCGATATCCATCCACAATCGAGCCCATTTCTCAGCGTGCTCAGAACCTGATAACAACGCATCGACGCGGCGTTCCCAAGCACCTGGCTGTTCGTCACGAACGTAGCTTTCGACTTCCTCATTCGTCGGATACAGGCCGGTGAGTGCAAGATACAGTCGGCGCAACTGCGTTCGACGATCCGCTGGAGCATTCGGGGTCAAATTCGCATGACGAAGTGACTCATCGATAAACGTGTCGATCCAATGCTCAGCGCGATCTGTATCCAAAGAATTGTTCTGTGAAGCGTTCTCACTGGGCGCAAGCTTAGAACTGTGATTTCTCAAAGGCTGAAACGCCCAGTGTTCTTGGGCAAGTTGAGCCATAGACCGTTTGGCGGGTAGCGAAGTTTTCGGCCAATGCAATCCAGAGGTAATCCATTGCTTCAAGCGATCGATTTCAGGAGTGGTGAGGGACTCCTTTGCATCTTCAGGTGGCATCCGAATACTCGGATCATCCGAAAGGATTCGCTTGAGTATCTCGCTCGCCTCCGACGAGTCGGGCAAATAGGCTGGCCCAGAATCTCCACCTTGGATAATCGATTCCCGAGAGTCGAGGCGCAATCCACCCCATTGCTTGCTCTCCGCGTGGCACCCCCAGCACTTTTGCGCCAACAATGGACGGATCTGCGATTCGAACCAATCGCTTTCCTGCAAATCGATATCTTGTCCGTGCAGACGTTGAGGCAAAAGCAAAGGCAGCAAGATTGCGAGCCGAAGGATCAGGGTCAAGGAGCATCGATCCATTTGCATGAGCAGTTCAGGTGGGAACGTGGAGAGTGTTTGGAGGGAGAAGCAGGGAAACTAGGAAAGACGTCTTCGCAGCATCGCGGCTTCAGGAGTAGAATATAGCGTATCGGCGATCGACTTTCGATCCGCCGAGGGTGATCGTAATGGAGCCGAAGTTCTTTTATGCCAGACTTGATCGCTCAAGGACCTTCCGCAGCAGACCGTTGGCGACGGCCATTACCGGTCCCCGGGGATGTTGCGGTTTTCATTCTCGGGCGAACTTCGCACCCTTGGTCGGTCCCGTGGGACGATCGGATCTCTCGGCAGCACGCCGAATTAAAGTGGACCGGCGAGCGACTGCTGGTAACCCGGTTGCTCGAATCGAGAAACCCTGTCTTTCATCGCGGCTTGCGCAAGGATTCGTTCGAACTAGGAGTCGGCGACCACTTCGTGATCGGCCAGACAACCTTCAGCTTGGTCGACCAGCGGATTCGGGTCGTTGCGAAGTCGGAACTTCCACCTGCAATGACTGAGCAAACCTTTGCTCCTTCGCAGTTGCGCTCGGTTCGGTATCGGGATGCGGATCGGCGAATCGATGTCCTGAGTCGCTTGCCGGAAATAATTTCAGGAAGCTCGGGAGATGAAGAGCTTTACGTCCGGGTGGTCAACTTGCTGATGCAAGGGATTCCGCAAGCGACCTTCGTCGCGATTGTCTCTCGGCATCGGGAGTTCGATACTGAGCCACCTTTGCCTCCGATTGATATGACTCCGTGGACACGGCAGTGGCCCGAGAGCAGCGATGCTGGAATACGGATCCTTCATTGGGATTCTCGCGGCCTTGTGGCAAAGCCATTCTCACCAAGCGCACAATTGATCCATCAAGCGATCGGATCGAGCGAGAGTGTCTTGCATGTTTGGAGCCGAAGTCTCGATCGACATACTCCATCGCAATACACGCAATCAGAGAACATCGATTGGGCTTTTTGTACTCCGATCTTAAGTGAAGCAACGCAAGGCTGGGCCATTTACGTTGCAGGTGACTTCTCAAGTATGAATGCGGGTGCAGCTCGCAATGCGACGATGATGGTCTCCGATGATCTTCAAGACGACATCAAGTTTGCCGAATTAACCGCTTCGACAGTCGGGACGTTGCGTCAAACGCGTTTGCTGCAACGCCGCCAAGACTCCTTGCGTCCGTTCTTCGCCCCGATCGTTCGCAAAGCCTTGCAGACCCGCGACCCCGACCAAATCCTTACACCGAAAGAGACCAAGGTCTCCGTTCTGTTTTGTGACTTGCGAGGCTTTTCTAAGCAGAGTGAAGAATCGGGTGAACGACTCCTCGATCTGCTTCGGCGCGTCAGCGATGCACTCGGGGTGATGACCCACCACATCCTTGATCGCAACGGAGTCGTCGGTGATTTTCATGGGGACGCCGCCATGGGATTTTGGGGTTGGCCACTTGAACAAACGGATCGTGTCCTACAAGCCACATCAGCAGCGTTGTCGATCCGCAGAGAGTTCGAGGAATCGGCAGCCATCTCTCACCATCCACTGAGCGGATTTCGCGCAGGGATCGGAATCGCAACAGGTACGGCCGTCGCTGGTCGAATCGGTACGGTGGACCAAGTCAAAGTGACTGTCTTCGGCCCCGTTGTAAACCTTGCATCGCGACTCGAGAGCATGACGAAACAACTTCATGCTCAAATTCTGATCGATGAGACCACCGCAGAACAAATCCGCAAAGAAGTCCCACGATCGATCGCACGAGTTCGCCGCGTCGCAAGAGTCATACCCTACGGCATGAGCAATTCGTTGATGGTAAGCGAATTGGTTCCGCCGGAGAATGAACCGGGCAATGTCTTGAGCGACCAACACATCGCACTCTACGAAAAAGCTCTCGATGGCTTTCTTGATGGAAACTGGAACGAGTCGTTTCGATTGCTTCACCAAGTCCCCGCTGAAGACCGAGTGAAAGATTTCTTGACGGTCTATATCGCCCAAAATGGTCGGGTCGCTCCGCCCGATTGGAACGGTACGATTCGACTTCCGGAAAAATAAGGACAGGGGCCCGATGGTGGCGGGTGTATTACACGCACTTGACGCCTCGCTGCGCTCGGCTCTGCGGCCCGGAGGACCGCACTACGTGTAGGATCTCGCTACATGTAGGAACGCATCACGTGTAGGACCGCACTACGTATAAAAGCGCATCACGCACTCGACGCCTCGCTGCGCTCGGCTACGCGGCCCGGAGGACCGCACTACGCTCAGGACCGAACTAAGTATAGGACCACACGACGCATAGGAACGCATCACGCACTCGACGCCTCGCTGCGCTCGGCTACGCGGCCCGGAGGACCGCACTACGTATAGGACCGCACTACGTATAGGACCGCACTACGTATGGGACCACACTACGTGTAGGACCGCACTACTTATAGGAGCGGACTACGTATAGGAACGCGACGTATAGAACCGCGCTACGCTGCGTCTTTGCTTCTTTGCGTGAGACATTGGTT
>Ga0214163_1000519_pt1 | contig 17686 bp, 24 predicted proteins | sample LakMenepilimnion_2_FD_153001 | JGI IMG/M metagenome (GOLD analysis project Ga0214163, IMG submission 153001) | Freshwater microbial communities from Lake Mendota, WI - Practice 15JUN2010 epilimnion v4 | ecosystem: Environmental > Aquatic > Freshwater > Lake > Epilimnion/Euphotic zone | place... | reverse complement strand
TTATGAAATTGCAAAGCATTTAATTGAAGACTGGAAGTATGATAACCCAGATGAAGTTGAGGAGGAGGAAGATGACACACTTTAACTTTAATGAATGGCAACAAAGACTGGATCTTGATGAGGAAGACTTGATAGACTGGCTGGGTTTGAGTGATGATCAAATAGAGCGTTACAAAACTCACAGAGTGCCAAAGTATATTGAAGTGGCATGCAGGTTTATAGAGTGGTGTTATTGTGAAGCATTAGATGAATTAAATGTAAATGTATTGCATGGTAGTGAGCCTTATATAAAGGCTCATTATCCTCCTTTAGCTGCTGCCAAAGGTGCATTTTTATCTTATGCTTTAAATAACTTTTACGAAGACTACGAGTTTGATCCTAAAAGACTTAAAAGCCTCTTAGACGAAGTAGCTCGTCAACAGGGTTCATATAAGCGCCCTGAGCAATAGCATCTGTCTCATAGTAAGCAGAGTCTAGGAGTCCATATTTTGGACTCTTAGCTACACCTTTTAATTCACTTGCTAATTGTTTAACTTTTATTGCACGACTAGGATCAAATGCTATCTTAGGATCAAATACCAACATACCACCATTAGGCGTTGCTGATACTACAATTTCTTTAGGGTTTAATTTTTTACCTGCTTCAATAATTTGTTTTGATGTTACGTTTTCATAAAGAAGACCAGTAGCTGCATCTTTGTTTAAATTCATAGGTATTTTAGTAAAGCGTGCAGCTCCTATACCAATTTGTCCTAAGTCACCTCCCATTGACTGAGCATATTGTGATAATGGCCTAGACTTCTGAATATTCATTCTATTTATAGGGCCTAAGTTTTGACTGTATACTCTATTAAATTCTTCTGCGCCTGTTGTTGGATCTACCCATACACCTTGCATTTTAGATGGAGGTACATTAGCATATTGCATGCCTTTAGCTGCAGCAGCTTCTTGAGCTGTGTTATATCTTAGATCAGATAAAGCACGTCCTGCTGGTGTTTCATTGGCTCTTTGTAATATATTCGGAGATGTAGCTTCAATATTAATATTGACAGGTGACATTTTACGTTGGCCTTCTGCATACTTTAATGCAGCACCTGGAGCTTTAGCCACAGTACCTGCAACTCCTCCAGCAGATGTTAAAGCGCCTAACAAACCTTGAATAGGATCTTGGTTGGCATAACCTTGATACATTTCATAAGCGCCTAATGGAATACCAATAGGAGGATAGGCCATAGATGCTCCAGATGCAGCAAGTTGAGCCATCTCTTTAATATCTTTTTTAGTGAGCTGTGGTACGTTTGGCAATGGTTTTCCATTGTCATCCACAACAAGTCCACGTATTACTTTCATAATTCTATCCTTTAGTCATCTAGTTCTGGGAGTTCGTAGTGTACAGAGTCAACTGTAATTTCTACATAAAGACCTGACTCGAATGTTAAAGCTAATACATTCTCATCAAAATACGCTTCAGCCTCTACAATTTTATCTCCTACCAATTGATCAATTAATGGCTGAATTTGCATGATAAACCTTTCTATGCTATTTTTCCGATCCACCTACCGTTTGTGTTAAGAACCATAGGCATTAATTTAGGTTGTCCGTTTATAATTACACCGCAGCCTACAATAAACCTGCTTTTAAAGTTTTTAGCATAGTCAAACGCCATAGACTTTTGATGTATTAAACAACCCACTTGCATTCCCCAAATTAGTGCATCTGGGTTACTGTAATATCCGATAGAAAATTTTGTATGATAGTGACCCTGGACTGTATTCATTCCATACTGCTGGGCTACCTTTAAAACGTCTGCAGAGAGGCCGTGAGTAAAGAAACACCTAGAGTTATCACTTAATGTTATTGTGTGGTCATCCACCCACTCCCAGCCTTTTCCTACCCCTAAAAACTCGTTATAGTGTTTTAAATATGCCTTTGGAAGTCCATACTTTAACGCTCTGCGATAAACTAAAGAGCTATGGTTAGAATGAACTAAGACCATCTTAGGAAATATTTTTTCTAATTCTTTTACGTGCTTTTTAGCTTGCTCTAATTCATGTCCAGGAGAATATAAGTCTGGGTTATGTTCGTGCATAGATATAGCGTGTTGATCTAACTCATCACCTATATTAACTACATGGTCAAACTTGTATTTAGTTTTTAATGCTTTAAGAAAAGCAAATGCGTCAGGATGATGATAAGGAATGTGAAGATCAGATATTACTAATACCGACTTATATTTAGACATAACTATCCTTGATGGTTGTTTTGCCTATTGTACACTAATAATAAAATAACTACCATTATCAATAGCTTAAAATGATCTATAAAACATAATACATCACAAATAAAATACTCTAGCATATCTTAATAGTGGCTGTTTTAGCTTTCTTTAGTTTGTCAAAGAACTTCTTATAAGCTATTTTAGAGTTACCTATAAAGTCTTTACCTGCCCATGTTGTGCCAAGTAATATACATCCATCTGTATCTGCTGAAGTGTTACCTGAATGAATACGAACACCTGTAAAGTTAGGAACGTTTAGTATGTGTGGCATGTCCTGTTTAAAGCGTACAGAAGCGTCTATAATAAGTTTATATTCGCCAGTAGGTATAGCAGTCTTACCTAATACTTTAGTGCCATTTCTGACTACATCTTCCAATGTATAACATTCATATACACCGTCTACATACATCTTGCCTATCGTATGTGTGTCTTTAAATTCAAACCTTTTAACTTCAATTAACATAAGAATTAATATGCTTTAAAAGAATAGTAAGATAGTCCATAAGAGCAATAAATACTAATGCAATACCCATGATTATAAATAGCAGTCCTACTACAATAAGTTTAAGTATAGATAAGCCGATAAAGTTAAGTATGCTTAAAAATATCATTTAGCACTTTTTTTAATGTGTAGTAATGAACGCTCACCGAATAGATAGAAGCCAACAGCACTAGCAAAGTTATCTACTTCAGGTGTTGCTGTACCATTAAGGTGCATAATAACCCATGTAGAAAGCACAAGCAACCCTATAACAGGTCTCATAAGTCTTATGATAGCTTCTACCCAAGGGTATGATGGATTACCACCACCTGCCTCATTCATTACTTTAAAAAACTCTAAGTCAATTTGTTTCATTTGAGTATATTGTTCTATAGTCGCTGGTTTAAATTGATCAGGTGCTATAAAACGAGTAATAAGAGACTTACCTAAGTCTACTGCTAACGGCCCTAATGCTGCTAATATGGTAATTGGGTCTATGATATTCTCCTTATAATTCTTTAGGGTCAAAGCCATACATTTTGGCTACCCTTTTTTGTAGTTTAAGAAATAAACCTTTGTGGCTAGTATATGTATCTGTCTTAGGACTATCTAAGTATACACACATATGGATAATTTCATGCGCTAATGTAACAAGTACAGAATATAAATGTGAATGACGTGCAGTAGATATAGTAATGATATGAGGTTCACCAGCTTCTGGAGGCTCATATTGTCCGCATATAGTATCGTCATGCAATACTACGAAGTCTACTTTAGATGCAGGCGGTAGTTTATACTCGTCAAATATAGGCATTTCTATCAGAGCTGAATATAGGTTTGCTATATTGTTCTCTGTAATAAATGTCATTTTGTAAAGTGTGTCAACAAAAATACAATAACGAAACCTGCTGTGCCTAAAAGTATTTGTTCTAAACGTTTGAGTCTTGCATTTATTTGCTCATAACGTAATGCACATACTTCTTCATGCGTACTTAAACGTGCTTCTACATCTGTTTTAACCATCATAGTCCTTTACTGTGGAGTACCCAATAGGCTTGGGAAGTATCTTTGTTGAGTTGTAGCTCCAAACTTACCAGCAACACCGCCTGTTGTATATGGACTAATAAGGCCTCTTCCGCCTCTAGTTAATACTTCTGAAACAATTTCAGATGGTCTGCGTGTAGTAAGTTCTCTAGCAATTTGTTGCAGTCTTGCAGGATCAGTCTCAGTCAATATTTTAACTACTTCGTTAGCTGTTGACTTAAGTTGCTGCTCATTCATTTGTGTAGCATCCATTTTAAGAGCATTAAATATTAAGTTTTGTGCATCAATACTTGGTGCTTCTTGAGCAATAGTGCCACGTACTGCTTTAGCGGCTTCTTGTCTGCCTGCTGTTTGTGATCCAGTTAATACCTGACCAGATGTAGCTTTCATTTCCATTTCTGTTTGGAAGTTTTTAATGAACTGGTTAAATTTGTTTTGGCCTAATTCATTATCTGGGAAAGTGGCTTTAATAAGAGCTACACGCTTAGGATCTTTAAGAATATTACGTGCTACGTTAGCAGTCATAGGTACAACTGTATCTGTAGACTGGCCACCTACACGCTCAATAAGATCTGACATAGCGCCAAGTCTAAATGCTTCTTTTTCAGATGTAGACATATTTTTAATGTCAGCTTTTAATTGGTCTGGGTTAGCTTTTAAGAATTTACGACCTTCTTGCATAGCATCCATTGTAGCTGTATCATCTGCCCAATAATTACGTGCTGACTTATAAGATGAATTATTTTTATCAATATAGTTTAAAAATTTAGTTCTAGTATCTTTAATAGAATTTAATTGTGTACTACCAATGCCACTTGTAGGTGTTTTGCCTGTATATACAAGATCATCTAAACCCATCTTAACAAAATGTAAAAACTCTGTATCAACTGCAGGAACAAGTTTATTTTCTGCTGTCACTAATTGACCTTCTGCATTTACTACTAAATTAGGAACTTTAATTCCTTTTTCTTTAGCAATATCAATACCTCTTGTATATGCTTGTTGCATACTTGGACGACCTAATAAGTCTGTGAGTTCTCTATTAACTGGTACTTGTTTTTTAAACGCATTAGCATACATCTTTTTACCTAAGTCAGTTCTAGCTGTTTTAAGAGCATTAAACTCGTCAAAGAATGATGCTGTAGTGCCAAATGCGCTTTGTAAGTCTGAAGTTAAGCGTGCTGAAAGACCTTTATCACGTTGCTCTAAAAACTTTTTAGCTGTTTGTTTTGCTGGTGATGGAATAAGACTTACTGCATCTAAATAAGCTCTAGTATTAGGACCAATGTCAGCCAATGTATATGGTTTACCAGAGTTTTGAAGTACTAAATTAATAGCTTCATCTACTGAACCTACGTCAGACTTTAATGCTTCTTTAACAAGGTCTCTACCTGCTTTTAAACCTGTAACATCTGGTTCAGCAAACATAGACTTAATAATAGGTTGAGATACGTTTTTAACAACTCTAGCACCTAATTGTAATGCAGGAGCTGCTGCACCACCAGATACACCACCAATTGCTGCAGAAGTTAATTGCTCTGTTGGTCCACCTTCACCTGCACCAAAGCCTCCAATAACACCTGACTTAAAGCCTTGTATAGCAGCTTTACCTAAAGTTAATGGTAATGAAGTACCTTTGCTGATAATAGCAGGAATAGCTCCACCTGCAATTTGTTCACCAATAGAGCCAATTGGCATTTCAGAAGCTCTTTGCTCTAGTGCTAAACGCTCTAAACCTACACCAGCTTCTCTAGGTGAAATTTCACCATATCCTGCTTCTTTAGCTGCTTTAGATATAACTCCAGGCTTCTTACCAAATACAGAATTAAGTGTACCTAATAATTCATCTGAGAAATTTAATGTAGCACCTTGCAAATATTGTCCAATGCTTTGTGGTGTTACTACACCAGTTTCAATAGCATTTAAAACACTTTCGCCTTGTTTACTTAAATTGCCTTGGTCTCTACCAGCAGATAAGTCAAAATACAGTTCTTGAATAACTGCTTTTGGATCTTGAGCCATTTCTATTCCTTAATTATTTGAATAAGATATTTTTGTTTTTAATAACGCCTGTATTACTTTGTACAAGACCTGGCAATTGTGACTTAATAGCAAGAACATCTGGAGCAGTTCTAGCTTGTAAGTCTTTAGTAAATGCAAGTTTGTCTTTAAACAATTTGGCTCTAGCTTGTGATGAGTTATTTTCAATAAGAGAAGCATTTTTAAGTTGCCAGTCTGCAGTCCAGCTAGCAAGTTCAGCATCACGTTTAGCACCAATTTCAAGTACATTAAGAAGTAATAAGTTACCTTCAGGTGTTTTACCAATACCAGGAGCTGAGTCAACAATAAATTGTAAGTCTGTATTAGTTGGGTTAGCACCAAGTTTTTTAACTTGAGGAATAATAACGCCTTTAGATAATGCGTCAAATTGTTCAAGTTTAGATGTAGACTCAACATTAAAGCCTGGTACAAGTAATTGACCTGCTTTAGAAATTACTTTAGCTGTTTCAGCCCCAGTACCTGTTCTCACACCTTCAGTAATTAAGTTTTTCATTGATGAAATTGTTGGCAATGTGCTTTGTGCGTCATAACCAGCAGTTAAACTACCTTCAAGGTCTTTAATAACATTAGATGCAAACTCTTTGTTAGCTACGTTAGTAACCACATTAGTTTTTGGCGCTCTAAGGTTAGCCATTGTTTTAGCATATTCAAGAAATTTAGGATCTGTTTGTGCAAATTGAAACTCACGTACATCTGTAGGTAATGCTTTTAAATAGTCTAATTGTGCGTCTCTTTGTTCTTTTTGTATCTTAAGTCTATTCATTTCATTTTCTGTAGCTGCATTGTAAGCACCTTGTGAGGCTTGCATACCACCTAAGTATGACTTTCCAAGAATAGCACCTAAGCCAATATTTTGGTTTTTAGGTTGTGCAAAATATGTAGCAGCCGTACCAATAAGACCAGAAAGTAACGCTTGGTTTTTTAACTGTTCTTGTTGAGCTGGGTTTAATAAACCAGGAACTGCAGGAGCTTGTCCTTGAGCAGGTACTCCAGATAAATAGTCAGGAAGTCTAGCGCCAAATACATTCATGCCACCAAACAAATTACCAAGGCCAGATGTAACTGGATTGGTAAGTGATGATATATTTTCATATAATGGGTTGTTATCAAATAGTGCCATAATTAGTACCCTCTATAAACTTGTAAGCCACCATAGCTAGGTGATAATCTTGTTAAAAGTTTTTCGTCTTGACCTAAGCCAAATGATGGTGCTGGTCTTTGTGTAATTGGAGCTGTTGGTGCTACTGGTAAATTAAGTTGAGGTGCTGGTTGGTTAAGAGCTTGATAGCCTTGTAACCCTGTTCCTAATGCTTGCGCTGGGTTTGCTTGCGCCCAATCAGATAACATAGTACCCGCACCTGTTATTTTATCCATAGCTGTTGGAGGTGTGTAATTAAATATTTTAGACATATCCATAGCTCCTAGTGGAAGGCCACTAGCACCTCCAGCTAAGTTTGCTGCAGTTAAATTAATACCGTCAGCAAATGCACCAGTTGCTGTAGTTGCAGGTAATGCGCCACTACCAATGCCTCCTAAATTAGTACCTATAGATGTAGTAGGAATTGAGCTAGATAAAGTATTAATTCCCATTCCAGGCACTATTGCAGTTCCTGCTGCATCTGCACCAAGTGCTACACCTGGAGTTACTCCACTAGAAAACATATTAGCAACTTTACCACCCAATAAACTTTCTGAACCACCAAATAAACCACCTGTAGCACCACCTAACAAAGCACCTTTAAGTGGACTTTGTCCTGTAATTGCTGAACCTACAGCGCCTACTCCAGCGCCTATTAATGTTGGCATACCCATATTAAGATACCTTTCCTACTAAATAGCAAATAGGCTCTAAGATAGCACGATAAACACGACCTAATGTGTCTCTCTTATTGCCACGCATTTGTTTATAAATGTCAGCAGTTCTATGTCTAGCAATATGTGCTAATACATTGCGTACTACTTTGTTGAGTTTACCTGCACCTTTAGCAAATTCTACTAATGGCAAGAATAATGTGTGATAACCTTTTTCGTATACTTTAGCGTTTGGCATATTAGCTGAATGTTTAAGCCAAATTGCATTGCGGAATGATCCGAAACCATAAGCCTGTTCATTCATCATAGTACATACTATTTTACCACCGCCACTTTGTTGAGACTGTGTAGTAGATACTTGACCAACTGGAGCGCCATAAGCAGCACCAAGGTACGCTTGAAGTTTTTGATATGGTTTGTTTTGTTCAAAGTTAAACTTATCAATATCTGATTGTAATGCTGTTTGTGAATAGTTTTCTGTAGTTTTACCTACATTAGCTAATTGTTGAATATCTGCATAGTCAGCAGCAGCCATTTGAGGTGCATTAAATGCAGCTTGTTGTTGTGCAGCACGTTCACCTGCGTAATTAGCATAAGCTAAGTCACCATATTTATTGGCTAGTGTATTAGCTAATGTGTTTGCTGCTCTGTTTTGAATATCAGCAGATACGCCTGAACCATAACGACCTGCCATAGAAGCACTACCTTGTGCAGCTTTAATAGCGTCATTATATGCTTGTGTAGCTTCTTGAGTTGCGCCACCTAATGCTTGTCTAAAGTATGGGTTACCAGCAGATAAGTATTGACCTTGAACTGTACCTAATTGTTGTTGTTGAGCTGCTTGTGATAATGGGCTACCTGTTAATGCTCTATTTTGAGCTGCTTGTAATGCTAAAGTAGTTTGTTGAGATGGGCTTACATAAGTTTGACCAGGGAAATAGTCTGGGCCAGGTTGTTGATATAAACCTTTAGCCTCTTGCAAACCATATTCTACAAATGGTCTTACAGTAGGATCTAATTCAGACTTGGTAGTAGACGTGCCACTTCCCCCACCACCTGAACCACCACCGCCATAAAATGTAAATGACTGTACTAATTCTTGTACCCAATTGTGTAACTTAAACATATCTATTTCCTTAAAGTGTATATTCCCATGTTGAAGGTTTTAAACCCATTAATCTAGCTCTGCGTTCCCATCCTTTTCTTTGTGAAGAGAATGTAACTTTAGACTTACCGCCTTGTTTTGCTATTGCTTGTATTTCTTGAAATGCTTGTTGAAAGAGTGTTATATCGTTAATTGTTGACCATGAAGCCCATATATGAAGTGTGTCACCTATAGGTTGAAGTACTACAAAACCTACTGCTTTGTTATCTATCATACCTACAAATAACATAGACCTGTTTTCATAACAGTCGCAATAGACATCTTCTACTATCCATTGTGTATGACCACGTTGCCTTACTAATTCAAGACCATGTTTAACATAATCCCAATGAGTCCTAAGTTGGTCTTTAGGTATGTAATGTAATATCATCCTACTATTATATAACGATATACCTTATTCGTGCCTGTATTTGCAGGGTGACTGATAGTTGCTTGTCCATTTTGTTGTGAACTAATATAAGGTTCTGTAAATAAGTTAGTCGTAAATGAATTAGCACTTAAATACTGAATAGTCACAATAGCACTAGGTGTTGCAGGTCTAGTAGGTGTTGTTTGTGTTGCTAAATGTTCTACTGTAACGTCTTTGGAAGTAGTAGCCCATGCTAAACTTACATAGTCATCTTTAGCAAGCTCTATATTAAAGTTTAATGATGCAATAAGGTGACCATCTGTGCCACCATGACTATTAGGTACAGAGAATTTACTGTTAGAACCTGCAACGTCTGAACCATTCTTTTTAAACCATATATCTACGTCTTGTATTTGTGAATCATCATTAGCAAATTGAATACTAAATTGCACATTATAAAGACCAGAGTAGTCTACTTTTATTTTGTATCCGTCTACAATACTTGTGCCTAAAGAATAGTCTGTAGTATCAAGACTAATGTTTGCTGTAGCTGTTATAGTGGCTATACTTTGGTCAGTCGTATCTTGAAATGCACCGTATGGGAAATATGTACTAGCTGAAGTTTGTGTTTTAGGTTCTAGCCCAATATAAGAGTTATAACCTATACGTTCATCATAGATAGTTGTAGATGAAGCACCACCTGCTACTAATGTAATATCACCTGTATTGTTAGACTTACCTTCTACAAGGTTGTTCACAATTTCAGCTACACTTCTAGCATCTCCACCTGTCCAAGGTAGTTTACGGTACATATCACGAGCCATTATCTCGTTCCTTGTTCAGAGTATTCTATATCCATACCAATTGCAGATGACCAGTTAGCACCTGTAGGTGTTAAAGCTACTCTATGATAGCGACCTGCGCTTCTTACAGAACATCTATCTTCTTCACTTGCTGTTACAGATGAACCATAAGTAATAGTGTCATCTAACATACGTCTGGAAGCCACAGAAACGCTTGCAGAGCCATTATCTACAGAAGGTCTGATAAGAGTAAGCACAGAGTTATAGCCGTACTCTAGGTCGTTAGTAATAATACTTCCTGTAGCGTATGTGCCTGAAAATGTAATAATTCTAGTATCACGAACACCACCGAATAAGAACTTACCACCAGCATATAGTCTATCGTCTAGTGTTGTTACAAGAGTATCTATTGTTCTAGCTGCTGCTGCGGATGCTGCCATATCTATAGCAACACCTGTGCCTGAACCTGCACCTGTTGCTGTAAATAATACGCCTACTGTATTAGCTACTGCACCTATAAGAGTAAAGTCTGTTGAGCCTACTGTTCTAATAGTATATTGTTTTGTAGCTACAAATGCACCTGCTGTTACATTGTATGCAGAGTCAAGACCATCTAATGTTGTACCTGAAGTTGCTAATGTAGCTAAATAGTCTACATCTGTATCTGCTTCACACCATTTTTGTGTTTCAAAATTATAGATAAGTAGTGAACGACCACCAGATACGTTAGCATAATTCCAAATAACTAAATTACGTTCAGGATCTACTGCTGCTGATATAGAGTCAATGTCACCAATGTTAGCGTTGTTAAAGAAGTATCTGTCTACTTTTTCAGAACCAATACCATTTAGTGTTTGACCATTGGTAGCATAAAAACCATCATCTGATAAGAAGTAAGCTGTTCCTGCGTATTGTGCAATAGAGTTACCTTCTATACATCCTACGTTACGAGAGATAGTGTCAAATTGGAATATAAGAGGTGAACCAATATATGACATACGGACAATGGCTTTTTCTAGGAATACAATACCAAACTCTCCACCTACAATTCCATTTATATCACCGCCATCTGGGAGCAATTGAAAGTCACTTTGAGAAGTAGCTGTTGTAGTCCAAGTGCTTGCATCATTGATACCTGACCATTGTACTTTGTTAGGTGATGTGCCTGCGCCAATATTAGCTGCGACTACAAAGTCACGAACTGCTGTAATGTATTTAGCAATAGGTGCATCTGAACTTGCATCTGCAAAAGCTGTAGAGCTACTTACATCAAAAGACTGTATTTTTTCAGAGCCATTAGAAGCAAGTGCTAAGTTACCAAACTGTAAGAATTGCCATCTATTTGTGCCTGTATAACCACCTGCTTTAGACTCGTCTACTAGAGATAAGTCAGTATTGTCTACTTTAAATAGTTTAGTAGCACCACCAGCAAAGATATATACGTCATTATTTACTTTAGCAGCAAAACAGTTATTAAGTGCTTCTGCTGCTGTACCTGAATAGTTTACTGCTGACTTAAATGGGCCATATCCTACAGCTAAAGGAATAACGTTGTTAGCTTCAGATACAGAGTCTAGTATAGATGGTTGGTCAGGTAACCATTCTTTAAATGATATTCTTTGAGTAGCCATTATGCTGTATAAGTTCCTGAAGATGTAAATTTAATAATAGTATTAGAACCAGATGTTGTAACTGTAGGTGAGCCTGTTGTTATTCCAGAGTAATAAGCTGTAGGTACTGAAATAATTACTACGCCAGATGCCCCATTACTTCCTCCAGTACCGCTAGGGCCACTAACACCTCCTCCACCGCCTCCTGTATTAGCTGTTGCTGGTGTAAAGCCTCCTCCGCCGCCACCAATACCTCCTGAACCTGATGTTCCATTGATTGTAACACCACCACCACCGCCGCCGCCATAATATACAGTTGAACCTGTGATTGAATTTGCTACACCAGCTCCTCCATTACCACCTAATCTATAACTAGCTGCTCCACCAACAGCTCCAGCTCCACCACCACCACCACCAGCAGCATTTCCACCTAAATCTGGAGCAGTACCATTACCACCATTATTGCCTTGACCTGATGTGCCACTACCAGCAAGATATCCTGTAGGGTCTGAACCTATTCCACCAGCACCGCCACCACCAGAACCACCATTTTTTCCTGGACCACCATAATCTCGTAAAGCACCATAACCACCACCAATAGCTGTAGCTATACCTTGAAGGACAGAGTTTCCTCCATTAGATGTTGAAATTAAACCTCCATCACCAACAGTAACAGAGTATGTTGAACCATTGTTTAAATTAGTTGTGCCAGTTAATACACCTCCACCACCGCCACCACCGCCGCCATTTATACCACCACCACCGCCACCTGCAACTACAAGGTATGATATAGGTATAGTTTTTTTATAAACAATTTTCCATGTACCACCGTCATTTACATAAATATTTTCAACAGAAGTAAATGTGCCAGCGTTATTAATTGATGGTTTTGTGATGTTAGTCCAAGTACCACCATTATTAACATAAAGTTTAGCCATTATATTTGATACCAAACATCACCACTAGAACCTCCAGCAGGTGCAGATGCAGAAATTGTTTTTGTTCCTGAAGCGTTAGAACCTACAGTAATAGAATTAACTGTAGTACCTGTAATAGTTCCGCCTGTAATGGTAACAGCATTAGAATTTTGTGATGCTATAGTTCCTAATGCACTCCATGTAGGAGTATTTCCAGAACCTGCTGATGCCATTACTTGACCGCTAGCACCTGCAGTTCCGTCTAGTCTAAATGCACCTGTAATATCAACAGTACCTGAAGATACCAATGTACCTGCTACTGTAAATGGGTCACCAGAAGTGCCTGCTTGTTGGTCTTTTAGTAATGCCATTAAGCTACGAACAGCATTGTTTAAGTTAGCTGGTGAACATCCTTCAGCAATATTGATATTGGTTATATCCGTATTGTCTGCTGAGGTTGAGCTAAATTCTGAAATTTTATTCTTTGCCATTTTCTATCCTTGTTGTAACCATGTGTTAGATGGTGTTTGTGTATCTTCCCAATAATTACCTAATTCCAATGTATATCCTTCTTCCCAATAACCTGGTATTACATAATATTGTAATTCTCTATTTATCCATGTATTAGATCCATATGCAACTTGTGTCCATGTGCTAGTAGTAGCTGGATCGTCAGTCCATGAACTAGTTATATAGGGAACATCTGACCATTCTTCTCCTAGTATTTTGCCAATAGCAGTTACATATCCGTAACCTTGTACGAAACCTGTGCCACTATATGTAGCATTAGGATATGCAGATACTTCTGCGTAAGTGTTAATATGTGCATTACCACTATACTCAACACCACCTAAACCTGTGACTGTTGCAATGCCATCTATACTTCCACTAGATGTTCTAACACGAGTAGCGTCAGATGTAACTGAAGCACTTGCTGTAATAGCACCACTATCTGTTCTAATTCTGTATGCACTTGTAGTAACAGTTGCATTAGCTAAAATACTTGCATTTCCACCAAATATACCGTTACCTGTAGCTACAATAGTAGCTGTAGCATTAATATAAGCAGATGACTGTTGTACTCTTATACCTACTGCTGTGACAGTAGCAAAAGCATTTATTTCTGCATTAGCATATATATCAGATGAACCATCTGCTGTAAATGTAGCAGTACCTAATATAGATGCAGACGCATATGCTTCAGAATATCCACTTGCTGTAACTAAAGCAAAAGCTGAAATAGCACCAGATGATGTTCTAATTCTAGTGCCATTAGCTGTAACAAAAGCAAATGCAGTAATAGATGAACTAGCGTCTACAAACCTAGTGTCACCTTCTGCATAACCATAATCCCAGTAGTCGTAGTCAACATAGTTCGTTGCCATATTAACTACACTCCTTTATTATTCTGGTTTATCTTCTTCTTTAGGCTCAAGTGCCTTTTTAAGCAAACTTACAAAAGCATCACGACCAATAGATAATTGGTCTAAGTTAAATTTACTAGATGCTATTTTTCGGTCTAAGTCTGCTACATGATTGACTAGAGTTTTTTGCTCTTCTGACATATCTTCATAAAAATATTCTATTTCGTCTATCGTAATGCTGGTTTTTTTATTGTTTTCAGCCATTATGTTTTCCTTTTTACTCCGCCTGTGAAGAACTCCAAGGTAGTGGCGGTGATACTACCGTTGGGTTTTTTTGTGACTCTATTTGTGCATTTACTGAGTTTTCTGTTTCATCCTTATCTACACCACTTGCCCATACCCAACTTAATACTTGGTCTTTAGTAAGTTCAGCATAAGGTGTGTAAGGTGCTTCAGGGTCTAGCGTAACACCACAAGAACCATATACTCTACCAGAGTAATCACCATCTACGCCTGTGCAGTCCCAATGTACTGTAAATACTATGTCTGTAAGACCATCCTTTTCAGGATAGCAGTTAAGTTGTACGATATTCCAATTAATTGTTGCCATAATTTATTCCTTAAAATTTTTTATAATATGCGATATGTAAATGAAAAACCATAAACTCTACTAGCTGCATCATTCGCAATGCCATCAAATGTTGCTCTATCGTTTGTTGCATCTCCAGTTACAGAACCTACGTTGACTGTGGTTGTACCAGATGATGCAAATGTTCCACCAACTTCATTTGCACCTGCAATAGCAGAAGCAATTGGTAAACTAAATCCCATTACGATACGACCAGTTGCTGTTGGGTCAATTGTGACTGTTCCACTGACTGTGACTACATTACCAACTCGCATATATTGACAAACTGCTGCGGTGCTTGATGCAACATTAGTTGTATTATTTAAAGATGGCGTATAAGTTCCACTAAAGACATTACCATCTGTTGCTGCTGGAGAAGTGACCGCAGTACGACTTGTTTGTATGCCACCGACTACATCTAATACACAAGTAGGACTCGTAGTACCAATACCTACATTACCAGAGGAGTCTATACGCATACGTTCTGTTACAGTACCTGCTGAAAAGAAACCGAATGAACTACCATCAACGATACCAATTCGCCATTCAAAATCACCAGTATCTTCAAAACGAATTCTTGGGTTTGATGTTGCTGCAATATCAAGTTTTGTAACTGGACTCGTAGTACCAATACCTACATTACCACCGCTAGGCTGCAAGGATATATCTTTAAATCCAACTCCTTGCTCTACTGATTGAATACTATAGTTTGCATTAGTATTTTGTTGAAATACAAGTTGCATTTGGTTAGAAGCATCAGTAGTTGATAAATACATGGCTGCATTTGTACCTGCTTTTAAACCATTTGCAAACATTGCATTACCACCAACAACTGCTAATTTATTATTTGATGCTCCACCATAAGTAGATGGTGATGTAGTACCAATACCTACATTACCTGCAGAGGTGATACGCATACGTTCTGTATTAGATCCAGTAGAAAATACTAAATCAACATTTCCAGAACCTGCTGCATTAGAACTGTTTATAAATGAAAATTGCCCAATACCTGATTCATAGTATGAACCTAAAGTTAATACGTTGTCAGTATTATTAAGAGATAATACCCTTCTAGTTGCACTTCCATAAGTACTAGGACTTGTAGTACCAATCCCTACATTACCACTAGAGTCTATACGCATACGTTCTGTATTAGAAGAACCAAAAATTAAAGATTTACCACTTGTGGATGCCACTACATACCCATCACCAGTAGAAAGTGCAATAACATCAACAATACCACTTGCATTTCGTACTCTTGAAAATACATTACCACTACCTACAATATCTAATTTTTGACCAGGATTCGTAGTACCAATCCCCACATTGCCTGTAGAGTCTATACGCATTTTTTCTGTAGATGAAACAGAACCAGATGATGTTGTGGAAAATTGAATAAATCCTGGTGATGAAAGAGAAGAAATTGCTCCTTCAGATGAAAATGTTATAACACCAACATTTTGATATGCTGACCCATCATACCCTCTACCAACCATTTGTCCAATTTGTGTAGCAGAAGAAATAACTGTTGGTGACGCTTGTGTTCCATTAGCTGAACGTAAAACTATTGCTCCTGTTGTACCATATCTTTGTGTGGTAATTGTTCCATTATCTACAGCAAATAAACTAGCAGGACTCGCAGTACCAACACCTAATCTATTATTAGCGCTATCCCAAAATAAGTTAGCAGATGAACCAAACGCACTTGTGCCAGCACCAAAAGGAATATATCCTGCTGTAAGAGAAGATAGTCCTGTACCACCATCTGCAACAGCTAGGTCAGTAATGCCTGTAATTGTTCCGCCATTGATAGTAGCAGACGTAATAGTTAAAGACGCAGCAGTATCGCCACTTTGTAGTTTATCTGTGTTTAGGTTGGTAAAGTTAGAGTCTACCTCTGTCCATGTAAGCGGACTTCCCTTACCAACTCGTGTGACTATTGTTGACATTTATTTTCCTTTTTATCTGTCATTATCAAATTTGCGTTAGGATATACTAGGATAATGTAACTGAAAGGTTGCCAGTTGCTATCTTAAAAATATCGCCAATATCAATAGTTTTAGATGCGTCTAATGCTGTATGGTAAAGTAAGTTACCTGATGATAAAGCATCATTTAAACCTATCCAGCCTACTGTTCCCCATGAAGCTGTAGCTTGTGGGAATTCTACTGCTGCAGAGTTAGTAGTAGCACCGTTAGAAGGCGCATCAAATGTGACTGCTGTTCTAGCGTAAGAACCACCTGATACTTCTGTACCACTACCTGCGTCTGTAGGATCAGTTGTCCATAGTGATACGTAAACTGTAGCTGGTGATGTAAATGTAGTTGCTCTTAAAGTTGCGTTGATAAGAGCATTTTCTAGGTAGTTTGAAAATTCGGACATAATTGTTTTCCTTTATAAATTAACGTGGTGTTACACTAAGAGTAGTGTACGGATATGTTTGACCAAGATCACTAGTTTTAATGTTAGCAATTGCTCTATCGTATAAAGCAGACCATGTCGCTATTCTTGCGTCATTCATTAAATACGGTTCTGCCTCTGCTAGAGTTGCATAAAGTAAAGCATCTGGGTAGTTAGCTAAAAATAAGTTACTAGATACTGATGATGAAATAAATGTAGGTTGAGCATAATATAGAATTTGTACGGTATCAGTACCATTAGGTGTAGGAGCTAGTTTAAACTCTGCACCTAGCATAGTAAAATAATGTGCTTCGCCTGATAATGTAGTTTGTCCGTTACGGAAGAATAAGTCAGGTGACTGATATTCTAGTCTAATAGGTGGATTACCTTGTAAGTGTATTTCTCGCACCTCTAACATATCTGAAGGTAAGGATACTGTGCCATCTGTAGTTGTAATAGTAGATGTAGCTACCTTTAGCATCTTTTCTGTTCTTAAATCACGTGACATTCTAAACTGTGCTAATTGTACAAAGTCTGGAACAATGGTGTTTAAGTCTGTTCGTGCTAAGTAGCTTTCTACTGTTGCAACAAACGTGGTGTAGTTAGTTAATGCCATCTAATTGTCCTTTTAGTCTATCCCAGCACTTGTCCATCTCATCTTTATGCCATTCACTTGCAGCTAATGAGCTTAACCATGCTGTTCTGTCAAAATATGTTAAGTTTTCTATGTCTTTAATGTTATTGGATACAGGGTTTGCAGGGCTATAAGGTGAA
>Ga0214163_1000517_pt1 | contig 17769 bp, 18 predicted proteins | sample LakMenepilimnion_2_FD_153001 | JGI IMG/M metagenome (GOLD analysis project Ga0214163, IMG submission 153001) | Freshwater microbial communities from Lake Mendota, WI - Practice 15JUN2010 epilimnion v4 | ecosystem: Environmental > Aquatic > Freshwater > Lake > Epilimnion/Euphotic zone | place... | reverse complement strand
AGACAAAAAGTCCATTCTTTATTTAGCAGGAACGGAATTAGATTTTTCAGACGGCTTAAATGGCAAAGGATTTCAATTCAAAAACCCAAATGCATCGCGAACCTGTGGTTGTGGAGAAAGTTTCTCGATCTAATTAAAATTGAATTTGGGATTGTTTCCCATCTAAAATATAGGGTTTCAATAAGTCAAAAACATGGAATATGGGCAAGCCCATGACCGTATAAAATGAACCCTCTAATTTTTCAATTCCTGCCATTCCGATAAAATCTTGCACTCCATAGGCACCGGCTTTATCCAAACCAAATCCCCCTTTCACGTACCAATCCACTTCCCAGTCGGCCAAAGATCTAAAGGAAACCATGGCTGAATCCGCGATAGACACGGATTCATTGGGCGTTATAAGCGTAATTCCAGTCACTACTTCATGCGTTTTCGCAGATAATAATTGGAGCATCTCCCTAGCCTCAGATTTATCAGTTGGCTTATTCAAAATTACATTATCTAAAATAACAACCGTATCAGCTGCTAAGATGATCGCATGAGGATTTATATCAGCAAGAACGCGCGCTTTTTTTTCCGAAAGAAAAACGGGTACCTCATTCAAGGGCATGTCAGTTGGAAAAGACTCATCTACATCCGAGGCAACAACCGAAAAGGCGAAACCTGCTTGGCTTAAAATCTCACGCCTGCGCGGCGAATTGCTAGCTAAAATAAGTGGATACTGTAAACTGAGTGTCGATTGCATATCTCAAAATTAGCCCAAAATATGAGAATTATATTTGTCAGCGAAAAAAAATAATTTAAAATCACTTGTAATTAATGTATAAACATTTAATTTTGTAACATCTAATTAGGTACTATGTCCATTTCAGATGAAATAAAGCAGTCAAGCTTCAAAAATGAGGAAACAAAAGCCGTAATCAATTTGATTTTTACGGGTAATTTCCTTGTACAAAGACAGCAAGCATTTATGAAACCTTTTGGCATTACGATGCAGCAATTCAATGTACTGAGGATTTTGCAGGGCCAGAAAGGCCAAGCGATCAGTGTGTTATCGATTACAGAAAGGATGCTGGACAAAATGTCCAATGCTTCACGCTTGGTCGATAAACTATTTGCCAAAAAATTAGTTTCAAGAGTACAATGTAAAAAAGATCGCAGGGCGGTGGACGTATACATTTTACCCGCAGGTTCAGCTTTAATAGCTCAAATAGAAGTGCACTTAGATGAATTCGGAAAGCAGATAAGTCAATTAGGAGAAGAAAATTTAAAACAATTAAATGAATTGTTGGATCAATTCAGAGCGAGTATTACTTAACAATTAAAAACAAATAAATATGTCAATTATCGATTCGCTATCATGGCGTTATGCAGTTAAAAAAATGACTGGGAACAAAGTTTCTCAAGAAAAAGTGAATACATTAATGGATGCAATCCAACTATCTGCTTCAGGATTTGGCTTGCAACCCTACCAAATATTCATAGTAGAAGATGCCGAATTAAAGGCTAAAATTCAACCGATCGCGTATGGCCAACCGCAAATTGTAGAATCGTCTCACCTGCTAATAATGGCCGCTTGGAATGAAGTTACTGCAGCTCACATTGATGCTTATATGGATTTAATTGCTGAAACACGCGGCATGTCTGTATCTGACTTAGGCGACTTCAAAGGAGCCATTGCAGGATCTATGAAATATAAATCAAAGGAACAACAAGCGGAATGGGCTGACCGTCAAGTGTATTTAGCGATGGGAACAGCTTTAGCTGCTGCTGCTGAATTAAAGATCGACACCACGCCCATGGAGGGTTTTATGCCCGCTAAATTAGATGAGTTATTAGGACTAGAGGCTAAAGGGCTACATTCTGTACTTATTTTGGCGATCGGAGAACGCGATGAAGCAACCGATTATATGGTCAACGTGAAAAAAGTCAGAACCCCGAAATCGGAATTGTATGTTCAATTATAACTCATTGTTTATGTAATTCAGAACAGACACTGATTTAACTATTTTTAGAAAGGCTCCTCCCAGGGAGCCTTTTTTTGTGGGCAAAAATGATCAGGTTAGCGATCAAAAATAGTCAAATGCTGAATGAATTAGTCCATTTCAGAATGAGACAAAGGAAACTCATGATTTACATTTACAAAGTCATCGCGAAGACGAAAAATAAATATTTCAACCTTTTAAAATAATAGTAAAATGGAAAACAACATATTTGATTTAAGGCAAATGCAAGCTCAAGAGCTAACATTTGAAGAGTTGCTACAGATTGAAGGAGGAGGATTTTGGCATACACTTGGCGTCATCTTGGGCATCGCAACTGTCATAGTAACAGCCATAGCCATTATTTCAGTTTTAGGCCCATCGGCCACATTAATGGCATTAATATAAACACTTTAAATAAACGGAAATGAAAAATTCAATAGAAAACAGTATTCATTGGCGTGAAATGAATCAAGAAGAAATGTTAGCAATCACAGGTGGAAATTGGTGGTCAGATTTTAAACTTGGTTTTATCGAGGGCTTCAATTGGGCTTGGGGAGTAATTAAAAATACGGCAACAAATACTAAGACAACCCTGACTTTTTAAAAAAATAAGACTATAAGAATCGTATGCATTCTTATAGTCTTTACTCATACCTAAAAACTAAAGCATTGAAAAAACTCCTATTTACTTGCTGTATTTTTATCATTTTGCTGACCCCTCATGTATTCCTTGGCCAACTAATCCATGGGAGAATTATTGACCGAATAAGCAAACAACCACTAATCTATGCCAGTATACAATTAGGTTTAAGAGGAGTCATAAGCTCCCATGAAGGCTACTTTAAAATTTCCATTAAGCCGGCAGACCTTCAGAAAAACAATAAATTAAAGATTTCATTCTTAGGGTATAAGAGTCAGAATTTAAATCTAAATGACGTCAAGGATAATCTGATAATTGAGTTGGAAACTAAGGAAAACCAATTAGATGAAGTAAAAATCACCAATGGAGCTGAGGAGATTATTAAGCAAGCCATACAAAATTTTAAATTGAATTATGCAAATAAGCCTTATGCCATGTATGGAATTCAAAGTGAAGATTTAGAGGATCAAAATCAGAAAAAAATATATCATTTAAGAGCCGATTTAAAAGCCATCATGCCAAAATTCTCTTCAAGAGAAAAAATAAAAATAGAATTAACTAATTTATTTCTAATAGAGTTTAAAAAGGCAGATTCAAGCAATTTTTTCATTTGGGGGGCAACAGGTCGAGCCATAGAGTTTTTTGATTTTTTAAACAATTCATATTCCGTCCTAGACTCAACAAAATTCAAAAGATTCAGATTTATCGTAGAGGAAAGTGTGTTTGAAAATAGACCTGTTTACAAAATATCATTTTCACCTAAAAAAAATCCCGACACTCAAAATAACAGTTATTTGATCATCGAAAAAGGCACCTATGCCATTATTACTTTGCAAATAGAAGCGGCAAATACTAGTAGTTTTTGGGCTATTTTACATCATTCAAAATTGCAAATCAACTACCAGAAATTTGATAAAAAATGGTATTTCAAATCATTGTATCATACACATGAAAGCCGAAGATGGACCTCTAAAAAAGATGAATTCGAACGATTAAATCTAGAGGTTCAAATAGCTAAAATTGATACACTGGTCAATTTTGATATTCAATATAGTAGTAACATTCAAAAAGATGATATTTTATATTTAAAAGCGTCGAACGAGTCGAAAAAAATAGATAGCCTAAAATATCACAACACAGACCCAAGCGTTACAAAACAAAAAAACCGATTTGTCAAATTTTGGTATACCAATGTCAGCATAGGCAAAATGATATCCAACACACCTTTAAATTCCTCTACCAATTCGTTAGAAATAAGATTTCAAGAAGATGAACTGAAATTTGACAATAGCTATATGATTAAAAAAAAAGCTGTTAATCCCATACTATTAGGTGTTAGTGTAGAAATAAAAGTGGGCAAAGCGATTAAGCTACAATATGAAGCGTCTAGCAATTTTGGAATAGGTGGTCGCCGAATAACTAATGCAGGAATTGGAATGAAATTTCAAAAAATCATACATCCAAACAAAAGACCATTCGGTCTATATGTAAGCCCTCTGGTTCGATTAATCCATGAAAAAATTCCTATTCCTGGTTTACAAACATTTACATCGCTACAGTATGACTTGATGAAATTAAAAGAGGAGCCGGTTCAATTGGTCTTCAACAAAGTTGTACCCCTTTTGTCAATTGCCCTTGGGTATTCATACGAAATATCACGAAAAAAACATTTGAATTTCGAAATCCAATATAATTATGCCAACAAAGTGGCGAACTATTTATCCATTGACGTTCCGAAAGCATCGATTTTTTTAAGCCGAAGTCACATCCTTACATCAGCTATCTCAAATCATCATTTAAACAATATTAACTTTTCAATTAAACTGTTCTAAACCAACTCCAGATGAATGTGGCTAAAATACAAGAATTTCAAAAAATGATTCAAGATATTAAAAACGATATCTTAGAAGTACATCAAGATCCAGAAGGAATTTTAGAAATTGAAATTAATGGACATTTACAAATTCAAAAAGTACGCATTAATTTAAAAGTGCATGATCAAAAATTAGAGGAAACACTACCTGAATTGATCAATACTTCCATCATTTCCGTAAGCCTAAAAATCAAAAACTTAATTGAACATTATCAAAAAAATCTGTAAACCTAAATCGATAATGCCATGAAAATCAAAACCGATGAATTTGAACATACAGTTGAAAATCTTTATGCGAAAAACAAAAGTCAGTTTCTGACAATTTATAGCATTTCATTACCACTTATAGCGATCTTATTAATTACCACCTGCTTATGTAGCATCGATATAAGTATACCTTGTAGAGGAATGATTCGTAGTAGTGGGGAAAATATACCGATCACTTCTGTGCAAACCGGACGAATTATTTATCAAAAAATGACACCCAACATTATCGTTAAAAAAAATGACACGCTATTAATATTAGATTCAAAAGAAAAAATCATAGAAAAAAAAAGGCTAGAGGATGAACAAATTTATAAAAATTCAATTTTAGCAGATCTAAATCAAATAGTTCAACTAAAAAATTTAAGCATAAGAAATAAAAGCATTCAAGAGGATTATTATCGGTATTTGTCTCATTTTAATGAATTAGAACTAAAGTCAGCACAAGCAAAAATAAAATCCAATCGTGACCAATTCCTTTTTCATGAAAAGGTAATTCCACTGATAGAATACGAAAGGTCAAAATTTGAAAATGAAATAGCTATAGAAGTATCGAAAGGGTATAAAAAGGACAATTTAACCCGATGGCTTTTTGACATTAAGGAAGTTTCAAATGAATTGATACTCATTTCAAATGAGCTAAACAAAGTTCAGCTTGAGAAAAATAATTATTTCATTAAAGCCCCCATTGATGGCCATATAGTCAACCCCATTGGGCTTACAGAAAATTCTAATTTAATGAGTGGACAAGTAATAGGACAAATATCTCCCAATGAAAATCTAATTATTGAGTGTGTTATTTCACCAAAAAATATTGGTTACATTAAAAAAAGGCAATTGGTAAAATTCCATTTAGATACCTATAACCACAATGAATGGGGTTCACTTTTGGGCTATGTAATTGATATTGATAAAAACCCAAGAATAATCAATAATGAGCTGGTATTTGTGGTAAAATGTGCCTTTACAAAGCAAAATTTAACATTGAAAAATGGCGTAAAAGGTAAGATTATAAAAGGAATGACCTTAACTGGAAATTTCTTTTTAGTTAAAAGAAGAATCATTGACCTTTTATTTGACCGAGTAGATGGTTGGATAAACCCCAATAATTTCAAAACTACTTAAAATGACTTCCATTGAAGTAAAACAACATGACATAATGGATTGCGGGGCTGCATGTATTTCTTCTATAGGAAACTACCATAAAATATATGTACCCATTTCAAAAATAAGACAATGGTCAGAAACAGATAAAAATGGAGTAAATGTCCTAGGACTTATCGACGCATTAGACAAAATGGGATTTCATGCAAAAGGAGTAAAAGCAAATATAAAATCTATCGATAAAATCCCATTGCCTTCAGTTGCCCATCTAGTCTATGAAAATCGGCTGCAACACTTTGTTGTTATTTACAAAGTGAAAAAAAAATCCATAACAATTATGGATCCAAGCTTTGGCTACCTACTTCAATTAAGCATCGAAGAGTTTGAAGCTAACTGGTCAAGTGCTTTAATATTAATTGCACCTAAAAATAATTTTACTCCCGAGAATTTTAAAAAATCAAACATAAACCGATTCTATGAACTAATCAAACCACATCAATCAATTGTGTATCAGTCTATTTTCGGGGCACTTTTATATACAATTTTAGGTCTTTCCATTCCTGTTTATATTCAAAAAATAACAGATCATGTTTTAATGAATGAAAATAAAAATTTATTGAATTTGATGAGTGCGATTATGATTCTGTTAATAAGTATTCAGGCAATAATCGGTGTAAAAAAAACCATGATGGTCATGAAAACAGGCCAATTAATCGATGCGCAATTAATCCTAGGGTATTACACGCATATAATGAATCTACCACAAAGATTTTTTGACACCATGCGAATTGGTGAAATAATTTCTAGAATAAATGATGCGGTTAAAATAAGAACCTTTATTAATGAGACTGCTTTAGAAATATTAGTCAATTCATTCGTCATCATATTCACGATAACTTTAATGTTTACTTATTATTGGAAACTAGGTTTAATTATTACATTAATCATACCTATTTATTCAGGCATTTACTATTTAATGAATTATTTCAATAAAATAAATGAAAGAAAAATAATGGAAGTTTCTGCAAAATTAGAAACTCAATTAGTGGAATCAATTAATCATGCAAAAACAATTAAAGAGTTTGGAATTGAAAATTTCTCAAACACATTAATTGAGCACCGATTTATAAATTTATTATTTGTAAGTTTTAAATCAGGATTAAACAGCTTATTCGCATCGGGAACAAGCCAGTATTTATCGTCAATTTTAACTGTACTTATCCTATGGATTGGATCATCCTATGTCATAGACGGAATGCTGTCACCTGGTGAGTTATTTTCATTTTATGCATTAATAGGTTTTTTTACTGGGCCAGTTGCCATACTGATTGGGGCAAACAAATCGATTCAAAACGCACTAATTGCCAGTGAAAGACTTTTTGAAATCATGGATTTAGAAACTGAAAGTACCCATGAAGGTAAATTAACAATGCAAAAATCAGATTTAGGTGACATTCATTTCAAAAACGTCACTTTCAGTTATGGAAAAAGGACGAATTTATTTAATGACTTCAATCTAACCATTTACAAAAATCAAGTAACGGCATTAGTCGGAGAAAGTGGTTGTGGGAAAACAACCATTTTTTCATTATTCCAACAATTATATCCGGTGAAGGATGGAGGTATTTTTATTGGAGATTATAATATGAATGACATTAATCTAAAATCATTTAGATCATTTGTGGGCGTAATTTCCCAAGATCTACAATTATTTGCAGGAAACATTATTGAAAATATTGCACTCGGAGATCCAAATCCTGACTTTAACAGAATCTTAGATATTTGCAAAAAACTAGAAATCAGTGAATTTATTGAAAGCCTGCCTTATCGATATGATACTGAAATTGGCGAGAATGGAACTTTATTATCCGGAGGCCAAAAACAAAGAATTGCCTTTGCAAGAGCTATTTATAAAAAACCTGAAATTTTGTTGTTGGATGAAGCCACATCTTCTTTGGATTCAAATTCCGAATTACCTATTAAGAAATTCATCGATTTTTATAAAAAACAATTTAAGACAATCATTATTATAGCACATCGACTCAGTACGATTAAATCAGTAGACCGAATTGTATATTTAAAGAATGGTCGTGTAAAAGAAATAGGGACCCATCAAGAATTAATAAACCTTACTGGGGAATATCATAGTTTATGGCAATTACAGCATCAAGACTTAACAATCTAATTTTAAATCTGAAATTTCTCTTGAAGTAAAATTGACTTTTCGACACCAAAAAATACTGAAATCAGCAAATATCTTTCAAGACTTAACTTAATTTGTCCTCTTTCTAATTTAGCATAAGAACTTTGAGTCATTTTTAGTGAGTTGGCAATGGCTTCCTGAGAAATTTCTTTAGAAATTCTCAATCTCCGAATGTTTTGAAGGATTTGATTCGTCATAGTTGATTAGTGGTTATTATCCAATTTAATCAAATAAAATGAATACCATCCATTTATTAACTGATCATTTGATCCAAACTTTTTACTGGCTTTAAATCCAACTTCATTCCCTCCGAAATCATAAATTCCCAACCAGAAGCAATATCATTTCGAATTAAACCATCCAATATAGCTTCTCTAATTGCAATTTTAATAAGGCCTATTTCTCTGCCTGGGCCTATATCGAAAACCTCCATAATAACTTCACCTGAAAAAACCGGTTGAAAACTGCGTAAAGAGTCACTCGCCTCTACCTCCCTCAATTTTTCTTCTACGATATCAAAATTTCGCAAATATTTCTTAACCTTTTCGCCATTTTTTGAGGTGATATCGGCCCTACACAAAGTCATTAATGCTTCTAATTCATCACCCGCCTCAAAAAGCAACCTGCGCAAAGCTGAATCTGTAATCTCTTCTTTTGATAAAGCAATGGGTCTAAGGTGCAAACGAACTAATTTCTGAACCAATTTCATTTTCTCATTTAAAGGCAGTTTGAACCTTTTGAAAATTGTAGGAACTTGCCTTGCTCCCATTTCCTCATGGCCGTGAAAAGTCCAGCCTTTTTTCTGAACAAATTTTTTCGTTTGAGGCTTGGCAATATCATGTAATATAGCTGCCCAACGCCACCATAAGTCATTCGTATTTTTAGCTATGTTATCTAAAACCTGTAATGTATGATAGAAATTATCTTTGTGCCCCTTTCCTTCTTCCGTATCAACGCCTTTCAGCTTCATAAATTCCGGAAAAATTATAGGTAAAATTTGGCAGGCATCCAACAACAAAAAACCAAAGGATGGTCGATCTGAAAGTATAATTTTATTTAACTCCTCGGAAATACGCTCCATCGAAATAATAGCTAACCGATTTTTCTCGGTTGTTAAAGCTTCAAATGTTTCAGGGAAAATGTCGAAGCCCAACTGCGTAGCAAAACGAACGGCGCGCATCATGCGCAAAGGATCATCCGAAAAAGTGATTCTAGGCTCTAATGGAGTCCTAATCAATTTAGCATTTAAATCATCAATCCCTCCAAATGGATCCAACAAATTACCCCAAGAATTTTGATTTATCGATACAGCTAAGGCATTAATCGTGAAATCTCGCCTATTTTGATCATCCTCCAAACTTCCTTCTAAAACTAAAGGTTTCCGTGAATCCCGCTGATATGACTCCTTTCTTGCCCCCACAAATTCCAAATCCCAGTCATCCACTTTCAACATCGCTGTACCAAAATTCTTAAAAATAGATACCGACTGTTCAGATAAATTAAACCGCTTCGCTACTTCTTCTGCCAAACCTATACCAGACCCCAAACAAACAATGTCTATGTCTTTACACTCGCGGCCTAACAAACTATCTCGAACAAAGCCTCCCACCACATACGTTTCTAAATCCAAGAAATCAGCTGCTTCACCAATCACCCTGAAAATGGAATTTTCAATAATTTCTAAGCCAGATTTCATCAAGATCTTATCATCGTATATTCACCGCCTAAGCCTAATTTTATGATTTTAGAAGATTTCAAAACTCCCTTTTTATCAGCATTTTCTGGCTTTAAAATATAATCTACCCTCGATTTGATTGATTCATCAATACTTTCAAAATCTGTAGGCGAAGGGGTACCCGAAATATTAGCCGAAGTTGATACAATTCCACGCTGATAACGATATACCAAACCCTTGCAAAATTCATCTTTTACTAATCGGATTGCAATACTTCCATCGGGGCCCAACATATACTTACTGACATTTTTTCCCTTAGGATAAATGACTGTTAAAGGATCCTCAGCAAACTCAACTAAATCCCAAGCAATTTCAGGAACCTGTTCCACATACTCACTCAATTGCTCAATCTTAGAAATCAACAAAATTAATCCCTTATTTTCCGGTCTATTTTTTATATCAAAAAGCTTTTCAATAGACGCATCCATTCGAGCATCACACCCCAAACCCCAAATCGTATCACTTGGATATAACAGTACACCTCCAGATTTAAGAGAGGTAATCGCGTCAGTATATAAATTAACCATAATGGGCACAAAGGTAAGATTTAATTCCTCATTTATTAAGTCAAATCGCAATATTTGATCCAAATTGGCTACCTTTGTTCTTTAGAGGGGATTATTAAATCCAAACAAATTATCATGTTATTAGTACAAAATCAATTAATTGAAGCCATAAAAAATGGCTTATCCTCCTTGTTTGAAATTCAAGCGAACGATTTGGTTTTGCAGGAAACCAAAAAGGAATTTGAAGGAACATATACTTTTGTCGTTTTTCCTTACACCAAACAAGCTGGCTTATCTCCCGCAGCTATAGCCGAGAAACTGGGCCAATTTGTACTTGAAAATCACAAAGGGGTTAAAAAATTCCAAGTAGTTCAGGGTTTTTTAAACTTCAGCTTTACGGATGAAATTTGGGTCAATGCATTGCTTAAAATCATTGAAAGTTCACAAACTTTCACGTTAGATAATAAAGGAGAAAAAGTATTAATTGAATATTCATCACCAAACACGAATAAACCCCTTCATTTAGGCCATTTAAGAAATAATTTTCTTGGGTATTCCGTAGCCAAAATTTTAGAGGCGGCAGGATATGATGTGATAAAAACGAATTTAGTCAATGACCGAGGAATACATATTTGTAAATCTATGTTGGCCTACCAACTCCAAGGCCAAGGAGAAACTCCCGAAACTAGTGGCTTAAAAGGAGATCATTTAGTTGGCAAATACTATGTTGCCTTTGACATTCTCTACAAAGCAGAGATTGAGACCTTAGTTAAGCAAGGACTAGATCCTGAAAAAGCGAAAAAAGAAGCCCCTATTCTCTTAAAAGCCCAAGATATGTTATTGGCTTGGGAGAATGGTGATCCAGAAGTGATGAAACTTTGGGAAACCATGAATGCCTGGGTTTTTGCTGGTTTTGAGAAAAGTTATGCTCAAATGGGCGTTAGTTTTGATAAAATTTATAGGGAATCAAATACCTACCTATTGGGCAAAAAGTTAGTAGAAGAAGGTTTAAAAGAAGGTATCTTTTATCAGAAAGAAGATCAATCCGTTTGGATCAATTTAGAGGAAGAGGGATTAGACGAGAAATTGGTCTTGCGAAAAGATGGAACATCGGTTTATATCACACAAGATATGGGGACGGCCCAATTAAAATTCGAGGATTTTGGAGCAAAAAAATCCATTTATGTGGTAGGGAACGAGCAAGATTACCATTTTGAAGTATTATTCAATATTTTAAAAAAATTAAACAAACCCTATTCACTTGGAAATTATCATCTATCCTATGGAATGGTTGATTTGCCCACAGGAAAAATGAAATCCCGTGAAGGCACGGTCGTTGACGCAGATGATTTAATGGCAGAAATGGTTCAAACTGCCAAAGAGCGAACCATGGAATTGGGGAAAACGGATGGATTTACCGAAGATGCGTCCAATGAATTATACCAACAATTGGGCATGGGAGCTTTAAAATACTTTTTATTAAAAGTGGATCCCAAGAAGAGAATGATGTTTAATCCGGAGGAATCGATTGATTTTCAAGGAAACACCGGACCTTTTATTCAATATACTCATGCCAGAATTTGCTCTATAACCAGAAAAGCGACAGAATTGGGGATTGAACTCATCCAGGCAAACATAAAGGGATTTGAACTCAATACAACTGAAATAGATTTAATCTATATTTTAGGACTTTATAAAAGTAAGATCGAAGAGGCTGCAGAAGCATTTTCACCTTCATTAATTGCCATGTACACATATGATTTGGCGAAGCAATTCAATAAACTCTATAATGAACTAAGTATTTTAAAGGAGGAGGATGAAAATAAACGAAACATTCGATTAACTTTGGCAGACCTTACAGGCAAAACAATTCAGCATGCATTTTCGTTATTAGGTATAGTTTCACCTAATAAAATGTAATGAAACGAAAGTATATCATTTTTTTAACCTTTTTAATTTTGACCATCATGTTAGCAAGCTTTATGAAAATTGGATCTCTTTTAACGGCATTAGCATTGCCATTCACTCAAAACACTGTTTTAACTCGTCCAGAAAATATGGAAAACACAGTAGACAAAAATTTTCATCAGTTCAAGATGAAAACTATTGACGGAAAAGTAATTGACTTTTCTCAATTTAAAGGTAAAAAAATTGTTGTTTTAAATACAGCTTCTAAGTGTGGGTATACTCCACAATATGCAGATTGGGAGAAATTTCACCAGGCAAATAAAGACATCGTTATTTTAGGATTTCCTGCCAATGAATTTGGTGGACAAGAGCCTGGAACAAATGCTGAAATAGCTTCATTCTGCCAAAAAAATTATGGCGTTTCTTTCCAAATGATGGAAAAAGTAGTTGTCAAAGGTGGCGAGAAGTGTGAGTTATACAAATGGCTTTCTGATAAAAACCAAAATGGTTGGAATGAAAAAGAGCCAAGTTGGAATTTCTGCAAATACGTCATCAATGAAAAAGGTGAACTTGTGAATTTCTTTGCTTCAGGAATCAAGCCTTCAAGCCCTGAATTTATTGCAGCATTGAATAAATAATTCACATGAATCGATGGATTGAGGCAGCTAGACCTCGGACTTTACCATTAGCCATTTCAAGTATATTATTAGGAAATTTTCTGGCCTACGCGGCCGGAAAATTTTCTTTTTTAACGGCAATTCTTGCCATCCTAACTACTTTATTATTGCAAATTCTTTCAAATTTTGCCAATGACCTGGGAGATTCAAAAAATGGAATTGACAACAAAAATAGAAAAGTGGCTCTAAGAGCTGTTCAAACAGGTAAAATAACACCTTTGGAAATGAAAAATGCAGTCATTTTCACTGCCATCATTTCCTTTATTTCAGGGCTTAGTCTTTTATACTTTTCGTTGCAACAAGCAAAACCGCAAACGATTATTACTTTTATCAGCATGGGCATTTTGGCTATTTTAGCGGCAATTGCTTATACCGTAGGCAAAAAACCCTATGGTTACATAGGTTTAGGTGACGTTTCGGTATTTCTATTTTTTGGTTGGGTAGGCACCTTTGGCACTTATTATTTACAAACTGAAATCTTAAATTATTACATTCTAATCCCAGCCTCTGGATGTGGATTTTTGTCGGTTGCTGTTTTAAATTTAAACAACCTTAGGGATTTAGAAAATGACCAAAAAACAGGGAAACGATCAATACCTGTTAGAATAGGAAAACTTTATGGATTTTATTACCAAAAAACCATCATGCTTTTAGGTATTTGTACCTTTATCATATACCTCATGTATCAAGGAAAACCTATTCAATTATCACAAAACATCATTATTATGGCAGGTTGGTATCCTTTAGTTCAAATCATCAAACAATTGAATTCAAAGATGACGCCTGCTCAGATAGATCCCTACCTTAAAAAGACGGCGCTAAGCACTTTGTTCATGATTGTGATTTTTGGCATTAGTCAAATTTTTCTTAGCTAGAAAATTGACTATTTTTACAAAAAATATATCCCTTATGTTAAAGCGAATTTCCACCTTAAGTTTATTGATTTTTTGGGTAGCATCGACAGGTTTTGCACAAGAAACTACACCTAATTATTTAGAATTAGGTATTACACAAAATAAGACTGGCAACTATGCCGATGCCTTAAGAAATTTCAGCATTGAGATTGAAAAAAATATCGCCAATCCTAACCCAATTTCCTTTTATAACCGTGGATTTGCTAAGTATAATTTAAAAGATTTCAGAGGTGCGATATTAGATTTTGATAAAGCCATTGAATTAAAACCCACCTATTTTGAAGCTTTTATTGCGAGGGGACAAAGTTATAGCATGCAGGATAACCATAAAGTGGCAATGAATGATTACAATGAGGCTATTCGTTTGAATCCTTTGGAAGCTACCGCGTATTATAGTCGGGGCATCTCCAAAATGAAACTGCAAAATTTTCGTGGCGGCCTGTCAGATTTCAATAAATCATTAGAATTGAATCCAGAATATGCTCCTGGATTAGCTTCTAGAGGTGAATCAAAAGTTAAATTAGGAGACTATAAGGGAAGTTTGGAAGATTTTGACAAGGCCATTACCATCAACCCTAAGCGGGCTAATTATTACTCTAGTCGGGCATATTCCAAGTTAAAACTTGGCGAATTTGCCACTGCCCTAAAAGATTATGCAGAAGCTATCAAACTAAGTCCAGATAATCCAGATGACTGGTATTTCTCAGGATTTTGCAAAACCCAACTAGAAAATTTTAGAGGCGAAAATGGCGAAAAAGGAGCTTTAGAAGACTTTAGCAAGTCATTAGAGTTGAATCCGATGAAGGTCGAAGCCTATTATGGAAGAGGTTTTTCAAAGTCTAAAATTGGAGATCAGCGTGGGGCGATTGAAGATTATACCAAAGCAGCAGAAACGGGCAACAATGAAAATGCCAAGATCATGTATGATGGCAAAATGACTAAAAACCTCTTAGATGATCTTAGAAATGGAGTACAAGATAAAATCAAAATGGCAGAGTATACATCAGAAAGAGCTGAAATCTATTTCAACAGAGGATCAGCCAAGGCTAAATCTGGTGACCAGAAACAAGCCATGGATGACTATAACAAGGCCATTTCGTTGAATCCAGTGTACGCAGAGGCTTATTTTTTAAGAGGAGTTGCTAAGTCGTCCTTAGGTGACCAACGCAATGCAATCCAAGATTGTAGCAATGCCATTAAATTAAATCCAAAATATGCGGAAGCCTATTATGTTCGAGGCATTATTAAATTAGCCCTATCTGATAATACAGGCTGTTTAGATTTGAGTAAAGCAGGTGAATTAGGATATAATCCGGCTTATCAAGTCATTCGAGATCATTGCAATTAAAAATCAATCATCTAATAAAAAAGCCTTCCATTCGAAGGCTTTTTTATTACTCAAATCTTAAATGTTTGACCGATTCCCCTGAATTAGCCAATTCCTCTAGTGAATCGATGCCGATTTGCAAATGCTTATTGACATAATTGGCCGTAACAGTATGATCACTTTTTTCCGTTTTGACACCATCAGGCGTCATGGGATTATCAGATACTAGAAGTAAGGCACCATGCGGTATTTTATTGACAAAGCCCACGGTAAAAATAGTCGCCGTTTCCATGTCAATACCCATCGCACGAATATCAGATAAATAGGTTTTGAAAACTTCATCATGTTCCCAAACACGTCGATTAGTCGTATAAACTAAACCAGTCCAATAGTCTAATTCATGCTTTTTTATCATTGATGAAACTGCCCTTTGAAGTCGGAATGAAGGTAAAGCTGGGACTTCTTTTGGCATGTATTCGTCTGAGGTCCCCTCTCCCCTTACGGCGGCAATGGGCAAAATCAAATCGCCCAAATTTAAATTCTTTTTTAAGCCCCCACACTTACCTAAAAACAATACGGCATGTGGTGAAATCGCCGATAATATATCCATGACCGTTGCTGCCATGGGAGAACCCATTCCAAAATTAATGATGGTTATATTGTTGGCCGTCGCCGTTTGCATAGGACGATCCTGACCCAATATTTCTACTGAAAACTTTTCAGCAAACATGTCGACGTAATTTTTAAAATTGGTCAATAAGATGTACTGGCCAAACTTTTCGATTGGGGTTCCCGTATATCTGGGTAACCAATTTTGAACAATTTCCTCTTTCGTCTTCATTAAATTGTGTTTGAGTGATGAAATTAATCTAAATAAAGATTAATTTAGTATTTGGCTTTAAAACCTATGAATTCTTCGAACAATTTAAAATTGATTTTCCCTGAATTTGAATACAAATTAACAAAAAAGGAAGGGAAACTTTTCATTTTTGACCCAATTGCTAAAAAATACAGAGTACTAAGTCCAGAAGAATGGGTAAGGCAACACTGTCTAAATTATTTAACGAATCATTTGGGTTACCCTGCGACAAACATTCAAATTGAGCGAGCTTTAAAGGTCAATAAATTAATCAGGCGAACAGATATTCAGGTATTTAATTCTTCAGGAGAATTATTAATCATCATTGAATGCAAGGCGCCACATATTGAAATTAATGAAATTACATTCCAACAAATTAGTCAGTACCAACAAAAAAATAATGCGCCCTATTTAGTCCTAACGAATGGAATAGAAAACCATATTTTTGAAATAAATGCGTTAGAAAACCGAACCAGTAAAATTCAAAATTTCCCTATTTATCTATGAAAAAGAATCTATTAGTCGTCTTATCAGCCATGTCCCTATTGTTTTCAAATTCGACCTTTGGCCAAAAGAAAACAAACCCAATTCCATCAAAACCACAATTAGTCGTAGGCATTGTCGTAGACCAAATGAGATATGATTACCTCTATAAATATGCAGATCGATATTCTGAAGGTGGATTTAAGCGACTAATGAAAGAAGGCATGAATTGTCAAGAAAATCATTATAATTATGCGCCGACGGTCACAGCTGCTGGACATACTAGTGTATATACAGGCACAGTTCCTGCTGTTCACGGAATTGTAGGGAATGATTGGACCGATGTAGCGAGCGGAAAAAAAGTATATTGTACGGAGGACAGCACGGTGAAGACCATAGGAACCACAGGAAAAACAGGTTGGATGTCACCTAAAAATCTCTGGACGAGCACCATTACGGACCAATTAAAAATGGCGCAGAATTACAAATCTAAAACAATTGCCATAGCTTTAAAAGATCGTGGAGCCATCTTACCTGGTGGACATACGGCAAATGCTGCTTATTGGTATGATTCTAAAGAAGGTCGCTGGATCAGTTCTAGTTTTTATTTCAATGAACTGCCAAATTGGGTTCAAACATTCAACTCGGAAGAAAGAGCTTTAAAGTACGTTCAAAAAGGTTGGAATACACTTTACCCAATAAACACCTACCTACAAAGCGCAGAAGACGAAAGCCCATTTGAAGGAAAATTACCTGGGGAAAAATCAACCAGTTTTCCGCATGAGCTCAAGGGAGGAAATCCGCTAGAAGTGATCAGAACCACTCCATATGGCAATAGCATCACCAAGGATTTTGCAATTAAAGCCATGGAAAGTGAGAAGTTAGGTAAAAATGGAACAACCGATTTTTTAGCCATTAGCTTTTCTTCCACTGATTATGTGGGTCATACCTTTGGTCCACAATCCATTGAATTAGAGGATACTTACCTGAGATTAGACAAGGACATTGCAGAAATATTAAGCTATTTAGATGCGCAATATGGAAAAAACCAAGTGCTTGTATTTCTTACAGCAGATCATGCCGTAGCAGAGGTACCTGGATATATGAATAGCAAAAAGTTGCCTGGAGGGGTTTTTGATAGAAATGCGGCTATCTCACATATGAAAAAAGCCATTAATCAAGCATTCGGAAATGTTGATTTATTGGTCGGCGAAGAAAATAGCCAACTTTATTTCAATCATTCCCTGATGGATAAAATGGGTATTGACTCAAAGAAATTATTTGATGTGGT
>Ga0214163_1000515_pt1 | contig 17792 bp, 9 predicted proteins | sample LakMenepilimnion_2_FD_153001 | JGI IMG/M metagenome (GOLD analysis project Ga0214163, IMG submission 153001) | Freshwater microbial communities from Lake Mendota, WI - Practice 15JUN2010 epilimnion v4 | ecosystem: Environmental > Aquatic > Freshwater > Lake > Epilimnion/Euphotic zone | place... | reverse complement strand
GTCTAAAAAAGCAAGAGAAAAAATAGGGGAAATTACCACAAAAATATTTCCGACAGCGGAAATAAAAGAAGATGATAAAAAATGGAGTACGCTTGATTATTTGTATGATGAGTCAAGAAGAATGGATATGTGGAATCCTTTGCTAGCTTTAGCCTCAAAAATGACAAAGACAGAAAAGTTTACAAACCTAACTGCAGAACAATTAGAAAGAGAAGCTATAGAGAAAGCATATAACCTGGCTGCTAACAACTTAGATAATAGTCTAACTCCGTTATATGATAAAATACAGTCTGAAATCGGTATACCTAAGTCGGAAGTAATCGGAAAAATAGACACATATTTGACTGCAAAAAAGGAGAGAGAAGAGGGTTTATACCCAAATATAGGTAAGTTATCAGAAAATGATATAAAACTATTTAATAATCCTGATTTTCAGAATATAGCGGATACTTATAGTAAGTCTGCTATTACTACAACACTTGACGGTAAATGGAGATTGTTATCTTTGGCTAACGTAGATCTTTATAATCAAGAAAAAGCTAAGGCATTTGGGACCATAAATAAAGTAGAAAATATAGGGAGAAAAGAAGCAATACGAACAGCTATATTAGATAAAAATGTAGAAGAACAGGGTCTTTTATCTAAAGCAGGGTTTGATAAAGCGTTGTATAATACTGCTTGGACTGCATTAAAGGCAGGTGATTTTACCGCAAACCAAACAGCGGCTGCACTTCAAATAGGAGCTCAATTAGGTAGTGGTGCTTTTACAGGAAAAGCTTATACCCCTGAGTGGACTGAAAATATTATAAATAATACTGATTTATTTGATAATTTAACTCAGCAAGACAGTCATTTTAAACTATCTATATTTAAAGACGATAAATATATTGACAGAACGTTGCCTACGGGAGATATAGTAAAGGTTCAATATACTCCTGAAGGTGATATATTAAATGCTTTTGGGGGTGGTATGGAATATACAATCAATAATCCAGAAGTAATGAAATGGCTTGCAAATGACTTTGAGACAAACAAAGACGAAATATTGGCAAACGGTAAATCTTTGTGGGAAACTGAAGGAGGAAAATCAGTATTTTTAGAGAATGTTTGGAATAGTATGGCTCCAGAAATAGTGGAGGAAATGCCATCTTTGTTAGTGGGGGCAACTGCAGGTAAAATTGCAGGAGCATTAATAAGAGGAGCGGCTAATGAGAGGAGACTAGCCCAGGGAGCTGAGTTTATGATTAATGTCGCTAGTAACATGACGGAACAATATCCTTCAATCTATAAGAAATATCAAGAAGCTGCACAGGACAAAGACAATCCTTTTCCTGCACTAGCTACTTCTGGTGCTTTGGCTTTTGCTACATTGCTTACATCTACTTTAGAAAGTAAAGCAATAGGACTAACTGGGAATGATATAAACAAGGTGATAATGCCTGAAGCTATTGAAGCTTCTTCGGAAGCAGTGAAAATTATTAACAAAGAATTTGCTAAAATTCCTGATATAACTTTAAGGGAAAAGTTAACCAATGCAGCTATTAACAAAGTAATGTTTCAAAATATTATGTCTTCAGCGGGAAGAGTCTTAAAAACATCGGCAAAAGTGGGTGGAGAGAACGTTACAGAAGAAATTATATTAGAGCCCCTTGTTAATGTTGCAGCTAATTTTATTAATGAAAAAATAACAGGAGATAAAGCATATAACCAAGAAACTTTAAAGGATTTGAATTTTTTAAATCCAGATGTGGCAATAACTTCTTTTTTAACAGGTGGTACATTATCTACAGGAATGGATTTAGTTAAATCTATGTCAACTAAAGGTCCTTTTTCAAAAGAAGATTATTTAAAAACAGCTTTTGAAAATGAAGCTACTTTTACTTCTATGGTGGATATTATGACTCAGAGTGGTAATAATAAATTTTCTGAAGCAGACCAAGCAAAAATGATGACTGATTATAACGCATTAAAAGCCTCTTATAATGCAAGAAAATCAGAACTTGGAGTTAATGATGAAGCTTTAGCTACCTTAAACTTTGCAAATCCTGTAATAAAAGGATTTGTAAAGTCTATTGGAGAGACAGAACAAAGTTTAGACAAAATTAATAGCGGGAGAACTTTTGATAATGCTATTATCAGACAAAGTTTAAATGAAAGAGAATTAGCTGAAAAGAAAATTGCTTTAGATGAAGAAGCTGCTAAAGGAAATATCTCTGTTTCCCCTGAAGGTACTTATAAAATAGTTGGTAGCAATCCTCTCTCCCAAGAATTAGGTAAACAAATTAGTGAGTATGAGCAACTTCAATTGAGTAATAACAATTTAACTTCCTTTATAGATACTTTTAACAAAGAAACTAAGCCTGTTCAAAAGCAATATATACAAGAGTTAAATCAAGTTACTTCTGAAGCTCCTGACCTTATATATGCAAAAAATAGCAAGGAAGGTAATTATGCATATAAGGCAGTAAGCAATGCTATTATGGACAAACAAATGGCTATGAGCCAATTGGAAAAAACAAACGCTGAGATAGAGACTGCTGTAATAGATGGAACAGACACTAAAGAATTGCAAGTACAAAAGCAAAATTTAGAGAAAGCTATTAAGGCTAGTGATAAAACTATAACTACCCTTAAAAAGCAATATAAAGCAGGTAGAGTTAATACACAAAACGAGACCATAAATAGGTTTAATGAGTTTAGAACTGCCAGTTTAGTATTACAAGAGAAAATACAATCTATGGCAGGAGTAGATGCCACTGATGAAGAGATTGAGCAAAGTGAAATCAATGATGCTTATGCTGATTATTTAGATGCATATAAAGCTTTGAAAAAATCAAACTCTACGTTGAAAAAAGAATATGGAGTGGAAGTAATCGACTCTAAATATACTCCTATTAGTTTAGAAGAATTTCAGGCTTCAAAGAATAATATTAAAGAAAAAAACGCACTTTCTAAAAAATTAGCAGAAAATAAAGGTACTTTAGGTGATGTAGGAAGATTGATAGGTCTTGAATATGCTACAGGTACAAAACAACCTAAAGACAGAGTACAAGTTACTGCTCCTAGAAATAAGGAAGATATAAAAGCTATTTTAGATGATAAGGAACAAGTGTATGAGTATGCAAAAAGATTAGGGTTTAATAATAAAAAGTCTTATGCTCAAACCAAAAAAGCAGTGAGAACTTATTTAAATAAACAACTATCTACTCAAGATGAAACACGTTTAGAGGGAGTTTCTGCTGTTTTTGTTGAAAAAACCCCTAGACAAGTGAATGGGAATCCTATGTTTGAGGTTGAAGGTGCTTTATACAAACCTGCTGGATATAGTGTTTCTCCAACTATGATGACTCAAGAAGAAAGAAATACGGTATTGACAAATGCGGTTATTAGTGAAATAGCTAAACAAGTATTTAACAATTCATTATTACTAACGCCTTATAATGTATCTCAGATAATAAATAAAGTTATTATTGAATCTGGGTTTGATACAGAAGTAGGTATTGATAATAGAAGTTTACAATTTATAGCAGAAACAATATTAGCATTAAAAGCAGATTTAGATGCAAAAGGATTTGCTTATAAGTTTAATGATGATGTAGTTATTTCAAAGCTTTCTGAAGATGAAGTAAGAGGCTACGATGGCATAGCTACCACTCCTATATTAACAGTGGTTGATAATGAAGGAAATGTACACTTAATTGATTTTAAATCTTTTTCAGCAGGTAACTATGCTGCGTCAGCTTCAGGGTGGTCTAATAGCCTCACTGAAATACAAGCTATTTTCCAAGATAATGGAATAACAGTGGCTTCTATAAATGTTTTGCCTATTAGAGTGGATAATACTTCTACAACTCAAAATGGATTAACTAATTTAAGTATTGGTAAAAATAGTTTTAATACAATTCCTAATAATGATAATGCTATTAGTAGAACATTATTGCAGCTTGCAACTAGCACTCCAATATTAACTACTTTGAAAGAAGAAGGGCTGTTAACCCAAGAAGAGGTAGAGTCATTTGATGAAATCCCTTTAGATGAGGCAGATGCCCCTATAACCCCTGCGGATAAATTGAAAGAAGATTCTTTGGTAGTACTTGAACCAGAAACTCCTACAACAACAGAGGTTCCTGTTACTGTTACGGAAAAAAACATGAAAGCAGAAGATAAAAATAAAGCCACTAAAGATACTCCTAAAGAGGTAATAGAGGAAGAAACCCCTGAAGGAGTATTTGCTGGTTTAGGAAAAGGTGTCTATATCCAAGTTAAAGAAACTAGTGGAGGCTTCTATATGATAACAATATTTGGGGATACTGATCTTGCGAATAATATCGGAAAGAAAAGAAAGTCTTTAGAAGACGTGAGAAATATATACAAGGCTAACAATTGGTTTGCTCCAAAAACTTTTAAAGGTACAGGCGTATATCAATTAAGATACGCTGATACACTAACCCCTGTACTATCTAAAAATTATGTTGAATTTGTGCAACCTAATGGATTCAGCGAAGTAATTAATGATGTTGCAGTGGCTGCGGATATTATTGGTACAGAAGTAGAAATAGTGGAGAATAATGAAAAGGGGAATAATGATAAGGATGAGGTACAAAAAGACTTTAAAAACAAAGCTTCTTTATCTATTGTAAATGCAAATGGTGAAAAAATTGCAATGGTTCCCCCTAATTCTCCTTTAAGAGAAAATCTAAAAATCTCTAATAAAAAAGGACTTAATAGACTAGAGCCTACAATTGCCACAATAAAAGATATTAAATTTAACAACTTTAATAGAAAACCTTATGAATTGTTCTCTGAATGGGAGAAAAAGGCACTAGCCTCTGGGGTATTAGTTCCAGGAGAGTATGAAATGGTTTATATTGGGGTGGAAAATAAACGACCTGTATTTAAAAATCAAAATGGAGTAGTAGTGCCTGGCAGAGTTCCTAAAAACCCAGAATTAGGTTCTGCTTATCTTTTTATAACTAATTTCCCCACTAAGAATATCATGATACCAATGGGGACTCCTAAACTAGCGGAATTAGGATATACCATACAAGACTTAAAACCATTACTTGCTTTAATTGATATAAATGAACTTACTAAAAATGAGGCTAATGCTGAAAGTATTTATACTAATTTTATAGGACAGTTAGATGCACTTATTAGAGATGGCAAATTAAAAGACCCTAAATTAAAAGATTTACAATTTTTACTTTCTAGTGATTTAGGTGGACAAGAATTGACTTTAAGAGCATCTTCAACTCGATTGAACATAGATAAATTAGATGCAATTTATGCTTATAATGATAAAGAAGATAAGGAAGGTGTTTTAATAAACTTTCTTTTAGATAGAATTATCACTATGAATGATGAGACTTTAGGGAGTCATAAAATAGATGTAAATCCTGAGATACTTTTTGCTGATAATGCTTTAGTATTAGACAATATAAAAGCTAAACCCACTCCTAAAAATAAAGGAGTTAAATTACAGGCATTATCTGATGAAGACTTCTTAAATTTAGCAACCTCAAAAGGAATGGTGCAAATAAATCCTGAATGTCTATAAAAAATTTATTATTTTTACAATTTAAAACACACAAGAATGGCTTGTTATATATATAAAGGAAACACATATACAAAAGAAGAATTATTAGCAATTAAAAATCAAATTATTGCTGAGAATGAAGCTGTATTTAATCAAAGGGGTTCAGAGGCTTTAAATGATATAAATGTCCTTGTAGACCAGTTAGTTAAAGGTGGATTGGCAGAAGAGGTTATAGTGGGGAATACACAAACTCTTTTAGATGTATTAGATGAGGCAGGGGTTTCTGAAGATTTAAGACAACAAGTGGTGGCATGGCATGGCTCTCCCTACTCTTTTGATCGATTCACAACTGAAAAGATGGGAACAGGGGAAGGTGTACAAGCATTCGGTTGGGGATTGTATTTCACTGATTTGGAGAGTATTGCAAAGAATTATGCTGATAAGTTGGGTGCTGAAAAAATAACATTTGAAGGAGTTGATATTAACGACACAAAAGGGTGGAATGAGGCAAAAGAAGCACTTTCAACTTTAGGTGGGCTATTTGATGGTTTTGGGTTTTTTAGAAGCATAACTACAATAGAAAAATTGGCGAATAAAGTTAAAACAGAATATTTGCCATATTTAGCAAGTGAAAAAATAAATGATATTGATAAAATTCAATTTCAAGAATATGTAGATGCAGCAGATTATCTTTTAAATAATATTGATAAATTCAAAGTTGAAAAAGGAAAGAATCTTTACAAAGTATCTCTACACAAAGGGAAAACTCCAGACCAATATACTTGGTTAGAGTGGGATAAAGCTGTTAATATTAGTACAATAGATAAAATAATAAATAGGCAAAAAGAAAAAGTTAATTTTTTTGAAAAAAGACAAAAAGAATTCCCAAATTCTTTTAATGAAATAAATATTAAACAATCAAGAAGAAAAATTGAATTTCTTAATGAAATTAAAACATCTATTGATAATGGAGATAAATATACTGGACAATTATTAGTTGAAAATTTATCTAAAGAATTTGATTCACAAGATGCTTCTTTATCTCTTTTGGATGCAGGTATAGATGGAGTAAAATTTCCAGCAGAAAGCATAGCAACAGGAGCAACATCTGAAACTGCAAGAGGATTTAACTATGTAGTATTTGATGAAAACGCTATTACAATAGAAGAGCAAGTAAAATTCCAAAAAGCTTTACAAGAACAAGGAATAAAGATGATTCCAACAGGATTTGTAAAAGGAAAAAAAGTATATATAAATTCAGATGTAGCTACAATAGAAACTCCTATACACGAATTTGCCCATTTATATAATGCTTGGTTAAAAGAAAACAAAGCTGAATTATATAACAGAGGTTTGGAATTAGTGAGAGCAGAGTTAAGTAAAGGAGCAATAGATGTAGAATCATTTAATAAATCCACAATTGCTAAGATTGAATCCCTATATAATGGAGATAAAGATAGTGTTAGTTTAAAAATAAATGGAGTTACATTAGAGTTAGGGGCTGAAGATTTAGAAAGTGGAGACCGTTCTATTTACATATCTGAAATTAGTTCAGATGAGAAAGGCCAAGGAAAAGCTACTAAAGTATTAAATCAATTAAAAAAATATGCTTCTGAAAATAATATACCACTTTCTTTAAGAGCATCTGTATCAAATAATATTAGTACAAGTAAAGAAGGTGCTTTAAACCAAGAACAATTAGTAAAATGGTACGAAAAAAATGGCTTTAATGTAGCAGAAGAAGAAAATACATCAGATACTGATGAATCCGCTCCTTTTATGGTTTATTATGGAGAAGAAGCATCTCCAATACAATCCGTAATAGATTATGTAAAATCAACACAACCTAATCTGCAAGGAGAAGCTTTACAAGAAGAAATTCTTACACAATTAACAGGTAAAAAAGGACTAGAACTATTACAATCTAAGAAGAAAGGTGGAATTATTAATTGGATAAAAGAAGCATTAGCAGAAATAGCTAATATGTTAGGATTGTCAAATTATTCTGTTGAAAAAGCAATGAATATGACAATAGATGAATTTGCTAAGGCTATTGCTGTTGATTTGTTACAAGGAGAGAATTTTACAGGTAAAGATGGAAAAGCTAATTTTGAAAAATGGAAAGGTAACAATAAATTAGTAGAAGGTTCTGGAATCCAAGATGTTAAAACAGGAGAACCAATTGTAGCAAAAGGGTATCATGGTACTACTAATGAATTTTATGAGTTTGATGCTAGTGTAAAAGGTAATATTGAAGGACATTTAGGAAAGGTAAATTACTTCACTTCAGATTACCAAGATGCAAGTACTAATTATTTATCAGAAGGTGCGGATATTACAGGTAGGATTTCAAGAGAATCAGAGAGGTTAGAAGATTATCTTTATGATGAATATGGTATTGTAGCAAGACAATCTCCCCCTGTTAAAATTACAGATGAAGATTATCAAAAAATAAGTGAGGAGTTTAATATATCAGTAAAAGAACTTAAAGAGCAAAAAACAAGTCAATTATATAAATTTATACCAGAAAAGCAATTAAAAGGTAATGAAGAACAAGTATTAGATTTATATGTAAAACTTAACAATCCTGTTGTTTTAGGAAATGGCTCAACATGGTTTGAAACCTTGAATGTATCTGATTCTGATTTAGAACAAGCTGCACAAGAAATAGCAGATGAAAATGATATTACCCTTGAAGAAGCAAAAGATGATTATAACTTTGATATAGAACAGCGTGCAATAGAGAATACAGGATATGAAAATTTACATGTAGAAGCGTTACGAGATGCACTACAAAGTAATGGATATGACGGAGGATTAGCTTCTGATATTTTAGGGGATAATTATTATGAAACGGATGTAGATTTAAATAAATTAGAACAAGATTTAAGAAAATCGGAATTATATGATAATGCAGAGGGAGAAATGGCTTCATCTCAGGTTATAGCTGATTTCTTTAAAAATTTAGGGTTTGACGGTATTATTTTAACAGATGTTTCTGAAAGATTTAAAAATATGGGATTAGGAAGTGGTACATCTCATATACACGTTTTTGATGAATTTAATACCCAAATCAAACTAGCAGATGGAAGTAATGTAACTTTCGGAGAAACGCCTGACATTAGATTTCAAAAACAAGCAGGAATAACTAAAGCAGAAGCGATAAAACGTAACAATGGAAACCCTTTAAATTTAGCTCCTAACGGAAAATCAAGTATATTATACCAATCATATAAAGATTTAGGATATTTTGATAGTGAAGCAGAGAGGTTAACGGCACAAACTTTTAGTGATGAGTTCAAGGCGTGGTTTGGAGATTGGCAAAATGATGCTGAAAATGCTAGTAAAGTGATGGATGAAAATGGTCAGCCAAAACTAATGTATCACGAAACAGCAGCGGATTGGTTTATATACGACAAAACAAAAATAGAGGCGGGTAAACTTGATTCAGTTACACCTACTGGTATATTTTTAAAATCTTCTAATAAAAATATTGGCTTAGGAAACAGACAAATGAATTTGTTTTCGAGTATAAAAAATCCGATTTATGCAAAAGATAGAAAAGAATTAGAAAATTTCTTTAGTTTAAATATTAAAGGGTACTCTGAAATTAAAGAAAAATCATCTCAAGTTGAAAAAGAATACGATAAAATACTAGAAAAAGAAGGTCCAAGACTTAAAGAAGCTTTTAAAAAAGAAATAGAAGATTTTAAAGGAGAACTTACAAGTGAAGATAGGATTAAATTAGTAGAAAAAGTTTATAAAAATTCTGACACAGAATTAAACGATTTGGAAGTAGAGTTTGAAAATTTAGCCATAGAGGCAAAAGCATTGATTGATTCATTTATGAAAGATTCAAACTATGATGGGATATTCTTAACTTCAGATGTTGGAAGTAAAGGAAGAGAAACAGATGCTACAATAGCTATGAATCCTGAACAAATAAAATCAGCTACAGGAAACATAGGAACATTTAGCCCTACAAATGCTGACATTAGATTTCAAACAATCCCAACAGAAGAAACCACTACAATTCCTGACTGTGTCTAGGAACTAAATACCCAAAATAATTGTTAATATATAAAAATAAATAAAAATGGAATTAATATCTCAAAAAACAATAGATGCCTTAAATTTAAGGATACAGCAAGAGCAAATGGCTTCTAAATTATATGAGCAAATGTATTTGTGGTTAGAAAACAAATCACTGATAAACTCTGCAGAATTTATGAAGCACAATTATCTTTCAGAGTTGGAGCACGCTTCTTGGGCTAAAGAATATCTTCTTTCTTTTGATATTATGCCTGAATTAGCAACAATAGAAGAGCCTGTTAACGATTTTGCTTCATTACAAGATATTTTTAACAAAGTGTATGAGCAAGAAGTTTTAACAACAAAGCAATGTCTTGAATTAGCAAAACACGCTATGGAAGAGCCTGATTACAACCTACTTACACTAGCTCAAAAATTCAATGCAGAACAAGTGCACGAAATTAATGAGATAAATAATATCCTAGACGTATTGAAACTTTCTACAGATTTACTCATTGTAGACCACTACATCGGGGATATGTTAAAAAAGGGAAATTAAAAATTATTTCTTACTTTTGTATTGTTTCCCCGCCTTTTGGTAGGGAAATATTTTTTATAAAATAAATATAATATATGGCTAAGTGCTCATTACCTTACGTAGAAAAAAGATTTAGAGAAAGTAATCCTGGATTAGCGGATAAGCTAAACAATATTGGCTTAAAGGTATTTGAAGATATTTCTAATTCAAAATTATTTGCCAGAAAAGCGGGTAATTTTGTATTTAATAAGGAGGGGACTAAAAAGAGAGTCTCTCAGAATGACTTTGTCACTAAATTAAATACAGATTTAGGGGCAGAAGTAGTAAGAGAAGTAGAAAAAAAAGTAAGTGTAAATGTCCTTCCTTTAGTTACAGAAGAGGATTTGAGGACTGTTTCTCAAATTGCAAGCCAAGTTAATCCTGCATTAAGAGATGTAGAAGAATTTAAATCTTCAGAAGAACTACCCGACTCTTTTTTAACATTATCGGATTTTGAAGAACCTGCATACACTCCTACAACTCCAGAGACACACCCTGAGAGAGTAGCACCATTAGCACCTGAGCCTACTAAATCTATCCCTCAACAGTGGGAAGAATATACTAACTTAAAAGATAGAACAGATTTAACACCTGATGAAGAATTAGATTTAGCTGTTTATAGAGCTAAGTTTGATATGTTTGACAGCCCTTCTCAGTATGAGAAAGTTATGTCAGACCCTACGTCTAAACCTTTTGTTTCTTTTAGAGAAAAGAATTTAGAAAAATTATTACTTAGCTTTGCTGACAAATTTGGTATCACAATTGCCAATATTGAAGATTTTCAAAAACAATACTTTGAAAAGACAGGTAAATTTATACCTGCTAATGGTGTAGCTAATTTGTTTGAAAAAGTTATCTATGTTTCTGAAGGAAATACAGATGCTCTTACCGAAGAAGTGGCTCACTTTATTATAGCTATGTTGCCTAAAGATGGAGAGCTTTACCAAAACTTAAAGCAATACATCTCAAGAACAAGGGAATATGAATTGTTTTATGACAAGTATTTGGCCCAGTATGACGGAGATGTAGATAAAACCGAAGAAGAGATAATGGGTAAAGTATTTAAAAATGCTTTACAAGATAAAGAAGAAACGGTGCCTTTATCAGTTAGATCTGTAGTAAAAAGAATTATAAACTATATTTCTGATTTATTTTCAGATGATAAAATGGAATACTTAAATTCCTTAAATCAGTTGAAGAAAATGTTTTTCAGTGAAAATTTAGCAGAAGGATTGGATGCTGCTAATATAAATTATGACGAACTATACCAATTAAATTTCGAGATTACAGGAAAGGAAACCGATGCTGTTTTAAAGGAAAGATCTGATAAATTTAATTTAGGTGCAAATCTCCTTATAGAGAACCTAGAGGATACTCTTTCTAATATTAGACAACAAGCTATAGAGTCAAACCAGAAAAAAGCCTTAGACTCTTCCAATTTTTTATTAAGTATATTGGCTAAAAAGACTGAGCAAGATGCAGATAAAGCAAAGATTTTATCTAGTATGGTGGTTTCTTCCGTTGCTACTATAAGCCGTTTACAAGGTTCTTTCAATGAATTTGATAAGTTAAATATACCTAAAACATTAGAAACAGATTTTAATAGAGATAATTTAATTAAGTTAAGCTATGATGACTATAATAAATCATTGTCAAAATTAGCGAGTTATATAAATTATTTACAATCTTTATACTCTCTTTCAAAATCAATAGAAAGCACTTCCAAATTAATGAAGTTAGAGTCTAATGATATGATTGCATTTAAAAAAATTATTTATGATTTAGACCCATCAATAACAGAGAACGATGAAATTATAAAAGCTTTCGATTTATTAGATGGGGAGGGAGTTAAGGTTATGGCTGCAAAGATAGAAAGCATTTATCTTAAAAATGTAAAACAAATTTTAGATATTTATATGTCTGCTTTGAGTACAGAAGACCAAAAAAGATTTTTAAATTATCAAAATGAAGTTGATTTTGCTAATACAGATGCAAAAACTATTGCAGATAAAAATAATAATATAATAGACTATTCTAAAGGAATATTTAGCAATATAAAAAGTTTATTTAGCAAAGGAATTACTCCTGTAACCATGCAAAATGATACATTTATACAGAGTGTAGATAGATTTGTATGGGCTATGGAGCAAATGGGAAAAGAAAGAGCTTCTAAGGAAGTTGCGGAAGTTCAAAAAATTGAAAATAGATTATATCAAAATGGGGCTAACGCTCAGAATCAAGATTGGCTTTCAGAAAAAGATGATAAAGGGAGGTCTACGGGCAACTTAATAACTAAGTTAAATTTCTCTAAATACGCCAATTTAGCTGCAAAAAATCTAAAAGATAAATTGCGTAATTTACCTTTTGCTAGTAATGCCCAAATCCAAGGCTTACAAAAAATAGCATTTAACTCTCCTAAACAAGTATTTGATTCTCTTGGAGAATTATTAAAAGATAATAAAATAACTCAAGAAGATTTTGACTATGCAAAAAATTATTTAATGGCTGAAAAAGCTTTATATGATTTAGAGCATACCACTCCAAATTATACTTCCACTACACTAAGTAACAATAGTTTAGATGCGTTAAGAAACTATATTGACAGAAATATAGTAAATGTTAGAGAAGCATTAAATAATCCAAACTTTGATTGGACAAATGATGAAATAGAACTTATTTCTGATGACTTTGGGGATTTGGAATCTGCTCTGGAAGAGTTAATAGCAGAAAAAAGAGCATTATTAGAAGAAAAATATTTTACTGTAGATGAAGATAAAAGAGTTCTACTAAAAGCAGATGGTACTCCTGACTTAGACAAAAAGGGTAATGAAAAATTAAACCCTGTTTATAAAACTGAACTTGATTTTGTAGAAGCACTTCTAAATAAATATAAGTATAAAATAGGGTATGCTACAGATACTGATGGAAATTTTTATCCTGATAAGATAAACATAGATGTATGGGGTGATGAATTTTTGTTTGAATTATCAGACTCTCACCCTGATGCTAAAGAATACGCCAATAAAGAGTACTTAGACATAGAAGATAAGGCTGCAAAAGGAGATGTTCTAGCTGTGGCAAAGATGGATATGGTTAACTACATTAAAAAATGGAATAAACAAAATAACCTTCCTTCTAATTTCTTACCTAAAGGGGCTAAAAAAGACTCTGAGTATTTACAAATGTTTGGTAACAAAAGATTTATAAATATCTTTGGAGTAAATTTTGATGTAGCTAAAATAATTACTCAAGTAGTAATTCCTTTTGCAGGAGTGGCAAACACTCCTATGTTATTTGGAATAGCGGCAGGACTAGTCAATCCTTTGACACTAGCAGTATCTTCTACGGTTTTTTCATATTTCTTCTGGAATAGAATATCCAATCAAGCTGTTAAATTTGCATCAATATATGTAGATACTTATGGAAGAATAAATGATACTAAAGGGTTAAAGAGATTTGCAGTTGCTTTAGCTAAGTCACTAGGAGTATATAACAAGGCTTTACAATTTGAATTAAATAAAGACGATAATATTATTAGTACAGGAGACCCTGAAAAGTCAGAATCTTTGCTAAGTAAAAGGGTAGACCTTTGGCTAAAGAATATGTTTCATAAGATTTTTCGTGCTGTAGATGCAAAACAAGCTAATAAGAAAAACAAAATAGACGTTATTCCTAGAAAATATACAGAATATATTGAACCAGCTTTACGCTCTAATCAATACTTAGATAATTTTAAATCTTTTATATATGCCAATAAAGAGTATGAAAATAAATCTATGTATGAAGGAGCTATAAGAGCTATGAATGATTTATATAGAAAAAGAGAGGATGATAAAGGAAATATTATTGGAGATGATTATTTAGAGGCTATTTACATTGATAGATATTGGTATAATAAAATATATCCAAATTCTTTTGCAATGAAATTTATTAGAGTGCTGGCAGCTCAAACAGGTTTCAACCAATTGACTGGTAATCTTAATACGGGTGTAAAGAATATTCTTACAGGTATTAGTATGATTTCAGCCAATGGTGGGTTATTAGCCACTATGCCTGCTATAAAAGATGCTACAATATACTCTCTTAATATGCTTTTATTAGCAAAAGGGAATAATTCAAGGGTAGCTCTTGAGCAAAATAAAATTCAAATGATTAAAAAACATTTGAGATCAAGTAGTTTTGGTGGCATTGTTGACTTTGATTATTCTGATTCTTCATTGGTACAAAAATTAAGGCTGAATGACGGAAAAATAGTAAGTGAGTTAGGAGAGTCTTTTATTAGTAGTGTTCTTGTATATAAATTTTTAAGAGACACAAAACTAATAGATGAGAATGGTAAAAAAATTGACATTATTAAGCATCTAATCATAAAAGATGGAAGGCTTTCTTTTGATGACAAGGTTGCTAAAAAAATATATTTCAATAATATTAATGAAATACAAAACGCAGAAGACCTACAACTAGATCCTGGATATGTAAAAGATATTAATCTAAGGGCAATTGTACCTAAAAATCTACAGAAAGAGGCTTTAGTGCCTTTAGAAATAGATTTCTACCTTAATAGAACATTGCTACAAAATATAGATTATTTTAGACAAAGGTCTCAGGGTGTTTACAATATATTATTAAAACCTAGAGTATCCACTACTGCCATTGGTACCGCTTTATTTATGTACCAGCACTATGTATTGCCTGGAGTATATACAGCATTCGGGAGAAAGAAAAATAATCCAAACTTAGAAGGTAGTGAAGAAGGATTTATAATTACACTGGCTAAAGCATTAAAAAGAGGAGTTATTACAAATAGATTTAAAGATAAACTATCCCCTGATAGTGTCAATAATATTATGAGACTAAATAATATTAAAACAAAAGGATTGTTAGAAGACTTGGGAGTATTATCAAATGTATTTTTATATTTCTCAAAAAATAAAAATATAGTTACACAATCTTTATTAGAAGCTGCAGAATCACAAGAAAAAGCAATAAAATTTGCAGAAGAACAAGATGCAATTGTAGCTCAAGGGGGAGAGAGAAAAGAAGGCCCAGCTTATTATGCAGGATTTAAGGGTAAAACTAAAGAAGAAATCTTTAAAGAATTATTGATAGAAGCCAATAAGCAACAGAGATTGAATCAATATGAAGCAGATAACTATAAAAAAGTGGCGAGCATTTTAGCTATGTATCTTCTTTTAAAGGCTGCATTGAAATTTGTCTACCCGCCTCTAGAGGAGGAAGAAGTTGCTACATACATGGCTTCTGTAACTGAAGTTGTATCAAGTGAACTTTTGAGAACTTGGGTTCCTTTTTTAGAAGGAAGACTTGGATTTTCTTGGAATTTAAACCCAGTGGGAATAAAAGCCAATGAAGGCTCAATTGGCTTTGATTTAAGAAAAATTTCACCTATTGCAGGTACTGTAGATGATTTAGCTAAAAATATGTACTGGTCTGGATCTGTTGGCTTATATAAATTAACAGGGATAGTGCCATTTTCACAAGAGTATGGTAAAAAATTAATGGATGTAACAGGGGGAGAAATTCCTTTGATGAAAACAAAATACTACTATAATAAAGATGGGTATGTTACGAGGGAAGTTAATGTATTGGATGAAACCGTAAAAGACTTCTTGATAGGAAATAGACTTAGAGACGCTATGCAAAGTAGCGAATTAAGAAGAGGTAAATATAATGAATTAGGTATACCTCAAGGTGAACTAGCAAATATGATTTACAAGTTGAGAAATGGTTACTACAAAGCTTATGGTAGAAACTTAGAAGAAGAAATAAAAGTTTCTCAAGAATAATATAAAAAGCCTCTCCGTTAAGAGAGGCTTTTTTATTTACCATAATTCATCTTCTATTAGAAGATTCGTATAAAAAAATTAATCTTCTTGGAAAATCCTCTCTCTATATTCATCTCCCTCCGATGAATCATTTAAAGAACTTTCTATATAATTTTCATCATATTTAGTTTTTTCTAATTCATCAATAAAATTCCATATTTCAAAGCAAAATTCATTAAAGTCTTGAATATCAGTAAAATCTTTACTAATTTCTACTTCTTCATTAGTATCAATATTATAGCCACTATTCCAATATAGGGTAACATCAATTGTTTTTGATAAGTTATTATAATAAGCAAAGGCTTTTACATTTAATTTAGGGTCTAATCCTTTATGTAGATTTATAATTGCTTCTGCAGCACCTTCTAATTTAAATTTTAAATAATCTTTCATTTGTTTAATTTTTTGTTAAGTTAATATGAATATTCTCTAAACCCATTTGGGTAAAACAATCTCATTACTGTTTTTTCAGCAAATATAATTTGAAGATATAACCCAGTATATGTTGTATAATTTAACATTTCATGTACATCATATTTATGTCCTGCGTCAGTATTTGATGTAAATATTGGTTCAACCTGAGTTAAATAAAGAGTCTCTGTTTGGCCATCTGTGTATATTATCATTAATCCATTATCATTTTCATTATATGATAACTTTGATACTCTTGAAAAATATATTGGCTTTTCTCCATATTCTTTAAATAAGTATGATTTTGAATAATAATTCCAACCATGGGTTGTTTTAACCATTTGAGAATTTAATTGCATGGCTATAATAATCATGCATAATGTAATTAATTTTTTCATTTTTTTTGTTACTTTTATATTTAATAGTTACTTTAAAAACTTATTCTTTTCCTGTCTTATCTGCCAATACAACTGAGTAAATAAAGTCATTATTCGTCTATTAGAGTTTGCTAATTTTTTTGTTTCAGGATGCAAATCTTGTTCATCTATTACATTATTAACTTTGTAAAAATCACTTTCATCAAGTAATTTTATTTGTTCAATTATTTCTTTGATTTTAAGTTCCATTATTTCTTTTTAAATTGTTCAAACCATTTTTTAGCTTGCGTTAGGCTTCCATCACAATCAACTATTATATTTAATACTTCTTCCTCACTATACATTCTTTCTTTTTGCCAAATAAGTTGTTCTGTTAACTTGCTCCTACCATAAAAACAATTATCACAGCTACACGTTTTATTCTTTTTTAGTAAACTCTTTTTGTGGTCTTCTATATCTTCATCATCTACTGTACAATCTGGGTTTCTTTTGTCATAGTAACAAAGATTTGTTAAGTCTATTTCAGCCGCTTCTTCAAGTGTTTTTCCTTTCATAATTATTCTGATTTATAAGTTTCGTTGTAGTATTGTTCTCCACAATTATCTTCGTCTAGCATTGGGCTTTGATTTTCATAACCATTATGCCAAGTTTCAATAATTTGCTCTTTCTCCTTTTCTTTAGCTGTTTCATATAGAAATTCTATCGTATCGTTTCCCGTAAATTTGCCTGTTATAAGTTTTGTATAAAACCATTCTATTGCTGTGATTTCTTTATTATTCATGTTAATTTTTCTATTTCTTTTTTAACTTCTAAATAATATGGGGATAAGTAGGTTTTGCAACTATTTAATATCTCATCAACTGCAATCAAAGCACATTGTTTGGCAGTGTATTCGTCAATGTGACCCTGATAACAATGTAACATTTTGTCAACTAATTCTTTCGCTTTGTCTTTTGGGTCCATTATGATTAATTTTTTGCAAAGTTAATGTTTATCTCTCTAAATAAAAGTTAAAA
>Ga0214163_1000513_pt1 | contig 17878 bp, 19 predicted proteins | sample LakMenepilimnion_2_FD_153001 | JGI IMG/M metagenome (GOLD analysis project Ga0214163, IMG submission 153001) | Freshwater microbial communities from Lake Mendota, WI - Practice 15JUN2010 epilimnion v4 | ecosystem: Environmental > Aquatic > Freshwater > Lake > Epilimnion/Euphotic zone | place... | reverse complement strand
TTAATAATAAATATATTTGAATAAATTTTTTTGTACAAAAAAATCTTTATTTTATTTCCACTGTTGAAAACCACTCCCATCATCATCATCTTCTCCTCCCGGTGGTCTAAATTTAGGTTTTAAGGTGGGGAGTTTTGCTTGCGTTGAAGTCCTTTTTTCAGATCTAGTTCTTTTCCATACTGGAAAATTTTCTTCCATAGTTTCATCAGTGTCTGGGAAAGGTGAGACTTGCTGTTCAGATTCGGTTTGCATTGGTACATTAGTTACATTTGAATGTACTGTACCTAAATGCCTTTTTAAGTCCCATTTAGACCGCCAAAATTTAAGACAAATTGTGCATTGAAAATTTTTGATTTTTGAAGCTCTTGTTTTAGAAATGGTGGGGACTATTACTTTTTGTTTTGAAGTAACAGGATTTTTAGAAAATGCTTCAATTTGTGATTGTTGCATAGCCTGTAAACTTTTAGGTGAATAAGATTCAATTTGCGATTGTGTTAATTTTGGGATTGACAAAATTGGTTTTTTTAGAATTTGAGATTGACTTAATCTAGGAATCGAAAGAACGGGCTGCTTCAAAATTAATTTTTTATGCTCAACTTGTTGTGGTACATGAGATTCTATTTGAGATTGTGTTAATCGCGGTATGTTAATTACAGGCTGTTTCAAAAGTAATTTCTTGTGTTCCACATTTGGTTTAGTATAGTATTTTAATTGTTCGGGTGTTAAACGTGGGATATTTAAAACAGGTTTTCTGATTGCTTTAAATTCTTTTTGTTTTGGTCTATAAATTAAACCACCCTGTGGAATTACCTCTCCACGTTCGCTAGATAATACACATGGGGATTCTAAAGTTTTTGCAGAACTCATTTCAGTTGGGTCATTCTGAGGCATATCAATATCACCTGGTTGATCGGGTGTTTCTGACTGGTAAATAATGTCAGATTGTGGGGGAGGGCCCTCATTTTCAACTTCTCCTTCTCCTTCAAACATTTCTTCAGGTTCCGCTTGAAATTCTACTTCTCGGGGTTCATTAAAAGATTCTATATTTAATTCTTGTATTACATCATCTGAAGGGCGATCTTTTTTGCTTTTCGATACATTTAAATTTTCTGTTACTTTTTTGTCTTTTTCATCTATACATGTTAAAAGTTTTTCATACACTGTAGGAGTAACAAGATACATGCGGGAGTAAGTTGAGATTGATGATTTTTTCATTTTCGCCCAAAAATAAGATCAGTTAAAAATGGAATAGCGGCACCAAGAAGTAAAGGAAGTCCTTTACCTTCCTGACTCAGTGCTTTTCTTCTTTTAAATAACGCCTCTTTTTTTGATGTGATTTTATTTATTCTATGAATTGAGCAATTCGATTTTATAAAGTTTCTTAACTTTGCTTTTTTCCTACTAGGGAGATTGATATCAGTGTGTATAACATTATAGACACATTCGCAAATATTATCAATCGCATCGTCTGTCAAAAATTCCATAATATCACTTACATCTTTTGGCTTAAGTCTTTTCAAAATATTTAGAAGTGGTAGATATTTTTTCTTATTTTCAATCATTTTTCTAAATATGCTACCATAGGAAATTCGTGTGGAAAAATATTTGTTCTTACTCTTAAATGTGGGGGGCTATCTGGTTTAAAGTCTAATAATAAATAACTGTAAGCTTTTTTTGTAGCATTTGTGTATGCGTCAGAAATAAATTTACTATTTCCCGGGCTAAATTGTTTTCCTAATATACTGGTTTGCATTTTATCTCTATCATTTTTCATAAGTACTATATAGTGACTGTTTAGTGACATTGTTCTAAACGACTTGTCCTTATAAAACAAATTTTGAGTTAAAAAAATGATACTGCAATTTTCATGATGACTTAAATTACAAAAAAGCTGTTCAAAATCGGAATTTACTAACGTCATTACATCGTCAAAAATAATCATTGACCCACCATTTTCTTTATATGGGTGAACCATTGAATAGAAATCTTCAATTGAAGGGATATTTTTTTTATCTACATAAATAGATTCGTGAATAAGACCCTCATTTTCCATTTGGATGTACATATCCTGCATTGCACTATAAAATAAAAAAACTTTTTTTGGTGGTGTAGTAAATATCTGCGGTCCAATAGAAAGAAGGTTTCTGACAAATGTTGTCTTCCCAGTTCCCGCAGCCCCAGCCACAAGGCAATTAAAGCTCGTTTTAAGTCTCATATCAAAACCACCTTCTAGATTATCCATTTTAAGGCGCTCTAAATCGTTTTTCAAATCAGTCTATCTTTCTTCTCGATTCTAGCAGGGAAGATGTCTGCCTTAAAAACCTCTTTATTTACTGACCATTGTGAGTGCTTCGACGATATTAAATTTGAGTACCCACTTTTCTATGACGAGGAGAACATAGAACAATATGCAGACGAAGAAACAAAAAAAATCGATGAGTACTATAGACAAGTACTTAATCATACTGCTCAGAATCCAGAATCAGTTCAAACCAAGCAGTGCTATCGAAAGGATCACACAAACGGCTTGGTTGTTTTAAAGTCCTATAAAAAACACAGAAAAACTCTAAATAATTTGAAAAAGGTGTTGAAAGAAGTCAAGGAAGTCCATCACGTCAAGCTTGTGAGCGGAAGGGTTATTAAAGCGTCGGAATTTCTAACACTTTATGACCAGACAATAACAAATCAGATCTGCACTTTGCGAGTCTTTAGAAACGCATCATCAAGAATCGAGATAAGTTCTCTTCTTACTTCGATTAGAAGCCATCAAGCATCACTTAAAGTACTAAAATCTTTGTCGGAGATCCTTGCCAATCAGAAGTATGAAGATGTGGTCAATAAAGTGGGAAACGCTCTTCAACCATCCATCTGAAATTGTCCGTTTGGATGAACAAATTCGATTGAAAACTGAAGAACTTGAAAAGATGAGGAAGGAAATAATTGACAAAAGTGGGTACATTGAAATGTTAATTGATAAGCATGTTAATATTTTGATCAAATTCAGATGTTACTTGTACATCGAAGGTACTAAATATTTTCAAACACAGCTTCTGTGTCAAAAGCAATTTGATGATTTGGTTAAAAGCTCATGCAGACCCCTACTTTTTAACGATTTACATCAATTCAAATTTTCAAATACTAACGAAAATGAAATGGATCTTTTTTTATCCCTTTCTGCAGATATTAAAAATACAGAAGATATTTTTCGAAAAGCTATATTCCGTTTTTTGACAGAAAATCATTCAAACAAAAGTTTTAGTGAAAAAGTTAACATGGTTGATATCATTATGTCAAAATGTAATTTTTCTCTTGAATAATTTCAATCTTCAATGTAATTAGAAAATAAAAGATTTAAAATAATATTTTGTTTTGACTTAAAGTTTATTAGTTCACCGTCGTGTGCGCGAAGTTCGATTTCAAGTTCTCTAATTTCAGTATTTTGAAGTTCGTGAAATTCTTTATGTTTAAATTCAGAAATAATGTACCCAGTTTTACTTTCACGAATGGGAATAATTCTTAGGATTTTATGATATTCTCCACCTAAAATTGTTGGGGAAATAAAATTAGCGTAAATACATATATACTTCGGGTCAAGAATTTTTAGCGTAATTTCTTCTTGAAAACAAAATAATATATCACTACTGTTTTCATCTGTCTTAATAAAACTGAATGGTGTGCTAAATAAGATTTTATAAGTTGTAAATTTTCTATGAGAATGCAGAGTTTCTAGATGAGTAAAGCCAAGAACTCTTAATAAATAATTACTTATGGAAAAAAGACATGGCCTCTTGAATTTAAGGCATATTCGGTTTAAATGATAATCTACAGAACCCAAATCATTATTAACAAAAAATTGCTTTAATTCATCAAAAAGTTCCTGAGCTGTCTCGTAATTTTCTTGCATTATTAATCTATGTTTCATTATGGTACCGTTTTCTTCCCGCCATAAAACTTGTAGTGTTCTACTATCCTCATCTGCCAAAAAAGTTGTGAAATTGTTTGGATGAGAAATAGATGTTAAAGCAACTTTCCAACTCCTATCTAAATTAAGTGTATTAGGTAATTCAACTCTAAAAGATGTTGATGTATTTTTAGGGTATTTACTATTTTTTGTTGATGACAGGCGAACATTAAAAGATTCTTTACTTTTTTCCATTTTCCGAAAAGATAATTTCACAATAGATGGCGTTCCAGGTGCTAATTGTAAAAATTTGTCCTTATCATCACATATGTTAATTTCGAAATCTCTTAAAGACGTATTTTCGAGACGGATATATTGAAGTGAATCGAATTCATGGTAAAAAAATGTAGCTTTTTTGTTAAAGTCCGGGCAGAAAACTACCAGATCTTTACTATGTGAATCATTTAAAATTTGTGATTTGATATTTCTACTTTTTATTTTAAGTAATTCAGGGTATTTTTGATTGTCTATATCAATGGAACTTTTAATGTAGTGGAGAGGGCTCTGTATGTGAAAAGCGTAGTATACTTCACCTTTAAAATATACTTTTGTTGAATTTAATTTAACAAAATATGTTCTTTCTTCTCGCTCATAATTAATTTTAGAATGCTCACAAAAATCTGGTAAATCATTTTTATCATCCCAAGTAGGTAAAGTTTTAGATTTATCAATAGTTTGAGGGTCAAACCTTAATTTATTTATCATTTTTTTTGTTAGAATGATATTATTATATGGTTTAATATTAAATGTGTCAATAAAAGTTTCATGACACACAAACCAATAACTATTTAGAATAGGTGTATCATAATAATAATTCTGATCTTGCAACTCCACGGTCAGAGCACCATTTTTATAACTAATGTTTGAATTTTCTATTAAGTTAATTCGATCAAAAAAATCAGTTAACTTTCCAGAACTATATGTTTCAGATTCTTTAAAAAAATATGGTCGGGTAAGTGGTGTTTGAAATACTTTTCGATTATCAAAATCAAATGGTTTTAGTGATAATTCTTTAAATTCACCATTAAGTAGATCTAAACAAAGTGACCCATTTTGACAGAGTGATTCAGTTTTATCAGCAGATAAATCAGGTGGATTATCCAAAGTTTTAATCTGTAGTAATTGAGGTTCACTTCCATCCGAAACTAATTCGGAAGGGGTAAATCCATATGTAGGTAGTAAATTTTTACTAATAAAAAAACTTGGAAATCCATTTTCAGGCGTTTTTATTTCTTTGAAAACAGTAGAAAAACCAATACTCTTGACAGCGACTTCATAATCATTCACATCAAAATCCTCAGGCAATTTATTTCGAAAATTGGTTAATGTGTTTTTTGGAAAATAATTAGAGGACCCATTTGAAATTAAAAATAACGATTTACTCTCCATTTTGAGAATTTACTTTTTTTGAAATCCTTGCCTTAAGATATGTTTTCTAAATACCAGAAGCTGTAAATTGATTCTAATTTAATTTTGAACCTTCAGGGCGTAGTTAAAAACTCTGTTGATTTTTATGGGCAAAGATTAACCTCGAGCAAAAACAAATAGATTCTTTCCATGTCTTAATTAAAAAAATATGTCTTCAGTAGCGTACAAATGCGATTCAGCTATGTCTTAATTTAAAAATCTCGTGTAATGTCTTCAGCATCAATCCATGAATCATAATTTTCGTTAAATCCCTTCCAGCGTACAAAATGTTGAATTTTGCCATTAATCTTCCTTGTCTTAATTATCTTTTCAATTCTGAAAATATCTCCAGACACTTTAGTTAATTCAAAATCATAAAAACCTCCTTTTATTTTTTCAGATTTATCATATGTTTCCAAAAAATACATAGGAATTTTTGAGGTTGTTTTAATACTATAAATTCGAAAAATCTCAACATTACTTTGTTGTTTATACCCCCGCGCAAATTTCCCTTTTTGTATAGCAATTCTTACAGTGTCTCCTATTTCAAATTTTTGTTTTCTTTTCTTGATTTTTTCCTGCTCCTTGGCCATGCGCATTCGAATTTCTATGTGCGTACGGGGGTCTGTCTCAGCTAACAGGGGTGTTGTACCAATCATTCTGTGTTTTCTGTTATTATAAGATTCAACAATTTTAGAAAATGTTTTTGCATCACTACCATCAATTTGCTTTAAACTAACAAAACGATATGTTTCATATTCAGTCATAAACTTATAAATAAGGCTTTGTAGTGTTCTATTAAAACGTTCAATGAATGCTGCATGTATAGATGAATCAGGTGTATAGATTTTTATATTATTATCATGACAAAATTTGGTGAAATACTTATTTTGGAATTCAGTACCCCTGTCTACAACTAAAATTTTTGGTTTTTCCTTTGCTTCTTTCAACACAGACTGAAATGCGTTTAGGACTGTATCAGCTCTTTTGTCTAGTAACAAACGGCAAAAAGCATATCTAGTAAAAGTATCGATTACAGTCATGATATATCTAACACCATCGTTATATTGAGACAATTCTTGTATGTCTACAAGATCCATTTGAAATTGATACCTTTTGAAATGAGAAAATGATGTATTTCTTTGCCCTTTTTTGTATTCTCTGTGTAAAGTATAATTTTCGATTCGTGATAAAATATCTTTTATTTTGTCAATGCTTAAGATTCCCTTATAATATTTGTAGATGTTCGTAATTCCACTAAATGCAACAGGGTGCCCCACAAAATTATAATTATTTTCTAAATCTTTTTCGCATTCAATTGGGTCAGTTAGATCTGTGCCATACGAGTCCTCTTCACTATAAACTTCAGGATTTTCATATAAACTCATCGTAAAAGATTATACTTGACTTTTTTACACAATACACTATTTTTAATCTCTTTTTTTCTTTTACGTTTTCTACAAGCCCCACTACCTCTTAAAGTGCTTGCAATCTTTTTCTTTGCTTCATCAAGTTGTTCTTGCGCACTTTCTTTAATATTTTTCCCTTCCAAAACATCAACTGCAATATTTGTTGCAGCTTGTTTACCAACATCTAAAGCTGTCTTACCTAAGTTTTTTGCGAAATCACTATTTATAAATCTTTTACCAGCATTAAAACCCATTCGCGCCAAAGGTTTAAGACCCCTCAATAACCCGCTAAATAACGCACCTATACCCCGCCCCCTTTGTTCTCTAAGACCGGAGTGAAAAATCATTTTTTATTATTTATTCTTCAGATATCTTTGAATAGAAACACAGCTTATTTTAACAGTTGAAGAAATTTTTTTCATCGATAATTTTATGTTTTTTTCCTTACAGTATGCATATATGGTTGCAGCAATAATTGTAAGTGGATTATGGCCGGATATATTTTGTTCTGGAAGTCTTTCCTTAATTACTGAATATGTTTTAAAATCTAAATTTAGATATCTACAATACTTTTCAAGTAAATCTTTGGGTTGCAGAATAATAGATTTGTTTTGTTCTTGCATATCATAAATATTTATATCAGAAAATCCTGAAATGCTTGAAATATCTTTAATCGAAATTGGGGTATTATTTTGTTTAAGAGTTTTATAAACAACGTAAGGCAAAAGTTCTTTTTTATTTTTTTTCACATTTTTTTCTTTTTTGAAATTCTCTACAATATTATGTATGTGAACATCAGGCAATTCAAGTTTTGAAAGTATTTCCTTGACTTCATTGACTATTGAGCAATCTTTTTCTTCGTAATTTGATTCTTGAAAATTGGAAACAAAAAACTTGTCTTCGAGCACAAGTCCACACTCAACACACACTGTACTCCCCTCTCTCTCGTCTATTACAGTATCTATATGTGAGCACAGATTTTCGAAATTAGACATTCTATATTTTCAATATTTTTACAACCTACAATGACAAGTTTCCCAGAATGAAAGAGAATTACTGTGCCTATCTTAAATTTTAAGAATACACCAGGGAATTTCTCGTTGTTATATTTAATATTTTCAAAACACTCACTCCTAGAAATGATTGCGAGGTTAATTCTTTTCTTTAAGTTTGTTGTTGCAATAATATTGTCTATTTTATATGAAATAGCAGTGCACTGTATAAGAGAAGTTATTATATCTATTGCAAGAGGTATTTTGTTTATACTGGGAATTTTTGTAATATTAATATGACTCTCAAATTGCTCGTCCTTTGATTTAAAAATAATATATGTAAATTCTGTTTTCACCACTATAAAGTTTTTGTAGTTTTTGAAAAAAATTTCTTTCTCTTCTGCAAAATTACAAACATTATCTAAGAATATTTTTGATGTTTTTAAACTAACTTTGACATTAGCAACGTTATATTCGAGCATCTTAACAATACTGAAAAAAAATCTGATTTAAAGACCTTATTATGGCTGTTGATGGAGCAGGTGTGGGTTCATATATTGAAAGTGCGCAAAAATTGGCCACAACTGGAATTGATTTGTTCACTCTCCCTGAAATTGAAGCATCCCTGATTGCGGGAACATCAATTACAATTTACCCTCAAAATGCCATCAACGATACAGGACCATACGATTTTTTGATTCCCTCGGATGATAATGATTATACTTTCCTACCCTTAACAAGATTATATGGCGAGTTAGAAGTTGTTAAAACAGATGGCACCCCTGTAACGGCTGCAGAGAAAAATGGGATCGTAAATCTTTTTCCACATTCCATTTTCAAGCAAATTGAGTGTTCTATAAATGGCACACAAATTTGTGATCTTTCTACACCTACGTACCCCTATAAAGCTTTTATTGAGACTCACTTGTCTTTTAATAAACATGCAAAAGAAGGGCATCTTTATTGTGAGTGTTACTCTAAAGAGACTGTGGGGAAAGAAAATAATTTTGAGATTAGCACAGCAGCTGAACCAAATCCAGCTTTTGATTTAAGGAAGAAAAGATGTGAATCAAAAATATATTTTTCAATGATTTTACACATTGATTTTTTTCAAAGTGAAAGATTTCTACTACCAGGATGTGAACTAAAATTGAAATTTATTCGCAATGAAGATAAATTTTCCCTTCTCGGAAACACTCTTGTAACGAAAATTAAAGTTAATGAACTTTTCTTGACTATTAGACGCGTTACTCTTGATCCCCAAGAGGATTCAAAGATTATCTCAGATCTTGAAAAAGGACCAGCAGCGTATCCAATTGATCAGTCTAAAATTAAAACATTTACTATCCCTTCTCAACTAAGAAATCATAATATCAGTCAAATTTTTAGAGGGCAACTTCCAAGATCTTTAATTATCGGTTTCGTAGACACAGACGCGTATGATGGGGCGGTTAATAAAAATCCATTTGTTTTTGAGCATTTTAAATTAAACTATTTTAATCTATTTATCAATGGAGCCCCTGTTTTACCTACAGTTTTACAACCTGATTTTACCAACAAAAAAGCCATTAGAGAATATAGGTGGTTTATTGATAACATCGATATCCTACATTCTAACGAATCAAATGGTATTACTTATGAAGATTTTTTGTCTAATTCCTGTTTTTTTGCATTTGACTTTACACCTGATCTTTGCAATTCATTTCATGATCATGGAGCTAAAGCCGGAGTTATTGACTTGCATGTTGGATTTGCAGAGGCACTACCCAAAAATATCACTTGCATATGCTATGCCACATTTAAAGAAATCATCACAATTAATAAAAACAAGCAAGTCAGCCTCTCCATGAATGGACTTGTATAAATTACAATGAGTGGTCTGACTAATGGATATGTTGAGAAAATCGGGAGAAAAATATTGGGTGGAATTTTCTTAGGAGTATTCCCATGTGATTTACACCCAAAAGTTGGTAGGAGGAAGACATTTTGTCTTATATTTAATCTTTCGAAACATAATGAAAAAGGAACTCACTTTGTAGCCATTTTCGCATCAAAAGATGCTTTATTTTATTTTGACCCATTTGGTAAGAAAATAAGTAATTCTTATGTAAAAAAATTTATAGACCGAATAATAAGAACAAGACAATTGAAGCAAAATAAAAAATGTATTCAAAGCAAAACAAGTATATTTTGTGGTTTTTATTGTCTCAGTTTTTTACTATCTCAAAAAATAGGTGTATCTATAAAAAACTACCTTTCAATTTTCGACTCAGACCTTAATAAAAATGATGAAATAACAATAGACTTTATACAAGAGTACTTTTGAAATTCTTTATTCATTTTTATATTCATATATAATAATCAAACATACATTTCATGCATTAAATTCTATGTTTATTTCTTTATATATTGGAATATTAAAAATTTCTAAAATCAATTTTCATTTCTCATATTTCTTTTTCAAAAGTTGGGATACTTTGAGTTATTTTTTCGAATGAGAGAGAGATTTTTTTTGAGAGGCATTTTTCAGTTTTTGTAATTGTAAGAAAACTTTATGTCTTTCTTTTAAAATCATGGAAAATAATATATATGCCGCTTCAGTAGCTAATGGACAACCATTTTTGAAGTTACTGACATAAAGCTTAAAAATAAAATTTTCAATCTTTTTGTGGATCTCGAGTTTCTGTTCCGCACAACAGGTTTTTGTATGAACTGGAAAAACAGAAATTAGAAATTAAAGCTGTTTCAGTCCCTGTAAAAAATTATTTGTAAATCAATATTTCGGGTCTAATTGTATTTTTTTCATTTTCCAAATTCGCAAGTCAGAATAGAGACCAGAATTTAACTCGTTTAATTCCACAATTTTATCTAAGAGTTGCTTTTTTTGATATAAAAAGGCTAAAACTTTTTCGTTGTTTTCAAATATTTTCAATTTCAAAAGTGAGACCATTTCCTCAGCCTCTGAAAAAAAGTTAGGGGTAAAAATATTAATTTTAGCTATAAGGGCAGAAGTTTTTAAAAAAACAAAATATAGTTTTTCTGTATTCGATTAAACCATGCCTACAACCTGAAACAAATTTAGTTTGACATGAAAAATAAACTCATAGCGCATGGCAGACAAGTTAAAATTTGACAATCACAATAATAATCTCTTCCTTTCTCGATTTGCTCAGTATAATACTTCAAATATGCAACTTTTTCATTTTTCGATAATTTTGGCGACCCTGCAAGAAATTTTATTTCTTAAAAAATCTGGGATTGTCATTCATAATAAGTTGCAATCCCTCGATGATAGCAGGAGCGAGATTGAGAGGTAAATTAAATTCAAATGCTCTATCATCCCGCATCTTTCTAACAAAAGACAGAGCTGCATACTCAGAATAAGACATGGTGTTTGTCTTTCTCCCCTCATTGGCTTCAATCATTCGACAGGTTAAAATTAAATTTTTGTCGATCCTCACTTTCTTGCAAACAACATTATTTGGGTCGCCAGTATAAACATTATAGTCACAATTTTTATCATTAAAAACTGGTGTTTTAGTTTTTTTGTCAACTAGAGATGAAGGATCGAATTGTTTCTCACCTTGAAGTGATTGAGCGGGAGGAGTAGCATCCATGTTGTTGTTTGTGCTAGATTGAGCAACAACCTCTGTCGATGAAGAGGTGGGTGGAGATGGATTAACCAGCTCAGGTTGGGCTGAGGATGAAAGATCCATTGACTCAACCTTTTTTTCCTTTTTCTTCCTTGGAGTTTTAGGTTTCTCCTTTTTCTCAAGTTTCTGCTTTTTCATCGCCAATTTTTTGATTTTGATTGGGGTTATTTTTCTTTTGCGATCAGCTTCCAACTTTTCTAGTAAAGAAGTCTCCCCCTTGGCATTGGTAGCGTTTTCCCCGTCCATCTCCTCCTCTTCCCCGCTCGACTCTGAATCGGACCCATCATCAATTTCCGAAGAGTTTGGGCTGTAATTGTTGTCTTCAATTTCCTCGACCCCCTCGTCCTCCGTTTGCGAGAAGTCCTCTTCTTCGGAGGAGACCTCGACTTCCTTGGTCTTCCTCTTTTTCTTGCCATCAATAGCAACTAAAAGGAAAAAATAATTTTTTTTCTAACTTTGTTGATAATAATAAAAAGAAACAATCATATGCATTATGTTAAAGTAATTATTGTCTTTTAAATAGTGAACTTACGCTTTTTGGGATTCTTGGTTTGTTGGCGAGGCATGATGTTTCGAAATTGAAGATCTTTCTTTCACAAAATGCGAATGAAAAGTGTAAAATTAATTTGATGATGGACCTCTTTTTATACACGCACACAAGGATGTGGCAATTAGGGGCATATCTCGAGGATTTAAAAGGAGCGATCGCGCCAATTAAAAACAGTTCGTTTTTTGATTTGATAAGAAATAAAAAATGGAAGAAAAAGTTTTTTTAAAGTGCCCTGAAAAAAATTGTCCACTAAGTTTTCAAAAAAGATTCAATTTAAACAGACATTATGAAAGATTTCATATGAACTCTGCGATTGTTCAAAAATGTTTCCTTTGTGGACAAATTTTTGAAAACTCTGAAAAAATTCAAGAACACTACCTCACAAATCACACAGTTCATAAATTTAAAACTGTGGAATCAGCATTCAGAAAAGCAGTCATTACATATCGTTACACGTTTAAAGAGAATGAATTTAACTTTGCACAAGCACAGCATAATATTCGAAAAAACATTTTTCGAACAATTTTATGTGAAGCAGGTCAAAAAGTTGTCTGTAAAGTGAGTCTGATCTTTATTGGATTAATGCAGATGACTGACAATAATGGTGAAAAGATAAGTACAGCCGCAATTCCCTTTCGAGCTCCTTCGTTCATCGCAAATGCATCTTTAAAAAATAATATTTCGAGAAATATTATTCGAAGTTTTAATCATCAAGCAAGAAGTCTTGAAGACTTTATTAACAGCGGGTCAAATTGGCAATTTGATAGGGCCCTTGTTTTTCACATCGAAGTCGCGGAGTTAAAACCGATAGTGACGGGCTCGGAAAATGAAGAAGATAGAAAAGTAGATATATCGGCAATCAACAATAGAAAATTTTTGTACAATCCTTGTAACAAAGATCAGAAATGTTTTCTTTATTGTGTGGCCAAGTTTTTGCATGAGGAAAAGAAAACAAAAAAGCCAATTGACATAATTCTTAAAAAAGAGATAAAAAAGTACAATATAAAAGGAATTGAGTTCCCAATTTCGATCAAAGGCATAAAATCTTTTTTAAAGCTCAACGAAAAACTCGACTTGAAAATTAATATTTTGACAAGAATATCTACTTCAACAGGGAAAGAAAAACTCTACCCGTATGAGTATGGATTGGGAAGTGGCAGTAAAATAATGAATATTTTACTTGTTCAAAAAAAGATTAGAAAAAGTGCTGTGAATCATTTTCTACTTATTGAAAATGTGGATAAGTATCTGAGAGCGGTGTATCTTAATCAGAAAAGTGTCAAAACTTATCAAAAAACAAATTATTGTTTGAATTGTCTAAATTCATTTTCGAGTGAAAAACATTTAGAAGAACACAGCAGGATTTGTTGTATGAATAAGCCAAGACTCGAACTTATTCCTGAAGAAAAAAAACAATTGATCAAATTTCGGAACTATGAAAAACAGCATGAACTAGAATACATAGCATACCTCGATTTCGAATGTGTTTTACCAAAAGAATCGAATTATTGTTTTATTTGCTCGTCTTTAAAGTGTAAGTGTGATGCTTCCTTTACTGAAGTTTTGAGCAAACAAATACCAATTGGATACAGTTTTATTATTCTCGGACCTGAGGGAAATGCGATACATGAACATTCTTACATTGGGGAAAATGCAGGTGAAGTTTTTGTTGAACATTTACTTGAACAAGAAAAGGCATGGATTAAACCCTTATTCTCTGTAACTGAAGATCTTGTCATGACAGATGAAGACAAAAAAAATTACCATAAGGCAAAAAAGTGTTATCTATGCGATACAGAATTTTCAGACAGTGTTGTCAAGTGTAGAGACCACTCACATATTACGTCTCGCTTTATCGGTGCAGCTTGTCAAATGTGTAATTTGAGAAGAAGAAAACCTAAGAAACTAAAAATCTTCGTCCACAACGGCTCAAGATATGATTTCCATTTTATAGTAAAGTCAATCGAAAAATATGGGGAAGCAATTGAAAACATAAATGTTTTACCATACAATGGTGAAAATTTTAGAATGATTTCATTTAATTCTTTTGAATTTAATGATTCTCTCGCTTTTTTACAAGCTTCTCTAGCCCAACTTTGCGCTGACTTGAAGGAAACAGACCATAATTATGAACTGTTAAGAAACACTTTTATTGTGAAAACAAATGGCAAATTTGATAAAGAAAAATTTGACATGGTTTTGAAAAAATCGTTTTTCCCCTATGAATACTGCTCAAGTTTGGACTTAATGCGCAGCACATTATCCCTACCAAAGCGTAAACACTTTTATAGTTCTTTGAGTGAAGAGACAATCTCAAAAGAAGATTACAAGTTCGCCAAAAAAGTCTGGAAAAAGTTTGAGTGTAAAAATTTAATTGACTACACTCTTGTCTATTGCAAAATTGACACAATTTTACTCGCAGAAGTGTTTCAAAAATTCAGAAAAGACATGCACAAATTTTCTGGTCTTGACCCTGCGCATTATATTTCATTGCCTTCCTACAGCTATGATTCAATGTTAAAGCTCACAAATTGTGAGATTAAACTTCCTAATGATATCAACATGGTCCAATTCATCGAGGCTGGAAAAAGAGGGGGTGTGGCGTTTATTGGCAGTCGACAACTGACACCAAAAATCGAAAACAAAGAGGAGGAGTCAGAAATTGTCTACATCGATGCTAACGTAATTAAGAAATTTTTTTCATAAAAAGTTATTTTTTAAAAATGTGTGAGCAAACTCAAATAACTTGTAGTTGTTGTAAGACAAAAGTACTCAAAAAATATGATGACTATGTCTGTCTAGAACGTAGTTGTAATAAAATACTTGTCTCAAATTACCTAAGTAAAGAATGTCTCAAATGTAGAAAAAATTGTTTAGAAAATGTTTGCTCTTCAACTCAACGTAATTTCATTATTGTTTTTTACACTGAAAAAAGTATTCTCGAAAGAGTTCTTCACTATTTGGGAATAAAATATTTTTTTAGATACTACAATTCTACTTTCGATGGACTTGAAAATTACAAACTTAAAAATAATTCAGAATATCGAAGAAGTGTCAAAATGACATATATTTAATTTTTTTCAGAATTTATATGGAAATGCTATGATGGGAAAACTCCCGCAATCCGACTTCACATGGATGAGCGAAGAAGAAATCAAAAATTTTGATATTGATTGCGTAGATCTCGATGGGGAAGAGGGGTATATCTTAGAATGCGATTTGAAGTACCCCAAAAAACTTCATAAAAAACATGATAACCTCCCTTTAGCACCTGAAATCATTCAAGTGGGATTTGAAAATCTTTCACCTTATGCAAAAAAAGCGCTTTTGAAAACAGATAATAAAACTAAATACAAGGACACAAAATTGATTTCTTGTTTTCATAACAGGGAAAATTATGTTGTTCACTGCAAAAATTTAAAGCTCTACAAAGATCTTGGACTTGAAATAACAAAGATATCTAGAATTTTAAAATTCAAACAATCAAATTTCATTGCCCCATTTATCGAGAAATGCACAGAGTCAAGACAGTCTTCAACTACGAAATTTGAGATGGATCAATTTAAAAAATTGGTAAACAATATTTTTGATAAGCGATCCCATTGAGCTATCACAAAAGACAGAAAAAAACATGAATATTTTAACTTTTGTTTTCAGGCGAACAGCGTTTTTGGAAAAACCATGCAAAATGTAAGGGACTACGTCTCTGTTAAACTTCACACCTCAGAAAAAACACTTTTAAAAGCAATCTCAAATGTGACTTTTAAAAGTTATACAATAATTGGTGAGGATCTCGTGCAGACCAATCATTTCACACCTACTATCACACATGACAAGCCCATCGCAATTGGATTTACTATTCTTGAGTTGGTAATTATTATAAACTTTTTCTTGTCTATCGCGATGGCTCAATGGTTAGTGCGAGCAGCAGTACTACACCGGTTGGGATGACTGTGAGTTCGAATCCCGGCCAAGCCTAATTTAATATAATTCAAAGTGTAACCGGTGGGTACTGCTGTTCCCACCAACCATTGTCATTCGGTAGACACATTTTTTAAATGAACTTAAATGAACTTTTTCTTGTCTATCGCGATAGCTCAATGGTTAGTGCAAGCAGCAGTAACACACCGGTTGGGAAGACTGTGAGTTCGAATCCCGGCCAAGCCTAATTTAATATAATTCAAAGTGTAACCGGTGGTTACTGCTGCTTGTACCAACCATTGCTATTCGGTAGACACATTTTTTATTTCTTTTTTAAATTGTACGCCCTTTTTTTTTTTAACACTGATTTTTTAAGCCCCTTTTTTTTTTAACATCGAAATATACTCTTTTTGATTAAATTTTTTTATCTTTTTTTCAGAGTAAACACATCATGTTCGATTTTTGGTATAACAAGATGACAAAAAATTCACCCTGCGAATTCAATCTGGGAATGAGTGACACCGATTCTTTTCTGTTTGAAGTCACAAAACCAAAACTATTCTGGAAGAGCGTTGAGCCTTACATGGACTTCTCAAATTATGACAAAGATCACCCAAAATTTAGTGAGGGAAACAAAGCTAAATTAGGTTTTTTCAAAGATGAATTATGTGGGGGTAAAAAATGTGTTGAATTTATTGGCCTAAGACCTAAGTGCTACGCACTAAACTTAGTTGATAAAAAGTCAAATGTTGAAAGTGAGAAAAAAATTTGTAAGGGATTGGGAAGAGCTGCTATCAAAAACAGATTGCGTTTTTCTCAATACAAAAATTGTCTTGAAAATGAAATTACTCAAAGACATGAATTTTCCACTATCAGATCAACCAAGCATAATATTAAAACTTTAAGGCAAAAGAAAAAAGCACTGTCACATTTTGATTGTAAAAGATGGTTGTTTGATTGTGGAATTCATAGCGTTCCCTATGGATCAAAATATATTTCAAAATATTATAATCGTTGTATGAAATGTAAATAAAAACATTCTAAATTTTGAAGCGCTTCATTTTTTTATTTTTTTTTGGACAAGGGACAAAACATATTAAAATCAGCCTTTTAGTTTCATTGAAAGCTCATTATAAAAACATACAAAAACCTTACATCTAAACATAATTAAACATAATGATCAAAATGCGTAACAATGCGTAACAAACTCAAAAAATAATATCAAAATTTCAATCCTTACAAACTAAATCTTTTTTCTTTTTCATTCCTTCTTCACTTCTGGGAACCCCCACCTCTCGTTAATCCCCCTCAACTCCTCACCCACCCTCTCTTGCCTTCTTTGGGGAACATAGAAGGCACCGCTTCTTGGTCGGGGTGGGATGTCCAAGCTAAGATCGAGAGTATTCCTTCTCGCTGCAAATGAACCAATTCTTTTCTGTTTAACCCCTCCTTCTCCTTCTTCAACTTGATTTGCACCTCCTTCTCTTCTGTTTTCTTCGAGCATCTCTCTCATAACCCTCGCCAAAACTTGTTCGTATTGCTGCCGTTCTCCTTGCTGTTGTTCTTGCTGTTGTTCTTGCTGTTGTTCTTGCTGTTGTTCTTGCTGTTGCTGTTGTTGCTGTATCTCATCCATACCAATCACCTCCTCTACATTCCCCGCATCTGATTTGCAACAACTGCAGCATTTTCTGTGGTTAGAGATACAGACACAACAGTAACCGATAGTCAAACCAAAACAAAAACAACCCAGAATAGTTATTACAATTGCAGTGCTCGAATGTTTTCCAAAGTATGGCAGCATCCAGGACGTGAGTTCAATTGGGTGCTGAAATTAAAATAAAGTTTTACTTTTTGGGCGAAGATGTCTCTCAAGAGTTTTTTTCCCATTTCACACTTTTCGCTTAACATGATATGATATGCAAGGGCAATATATGTCTACGCATAAGTAACACTTTTCTTTTTTAATATTTGAATCTTGGGGGGCA
>Ga0214163_1000511_pt1 | contig 17900 bp, 14 predicted proteins | sample LakMenepilimnion_2_FD_153001 | JGI IMG/M metagenome (GOLD analysis project Ga0214163, IMG submission 153001) | Freshwater microbial communities from Lake Mendota, WI - Practice 15JUN2010 epilimnion v4 | ecosystem: Environmental > Aquatic > Freshwater > Lake > Epilimnion/Euphotic zone | place... | reverse complement strand
TGACTGACTGGTCGTCGTTGAATTATTAACGTCATTGGTTGACTGACTGGTCGTCGTTGAATTATTAACGTCATTGGTTGACTGACTGGTCGTCGTTGAATTATTAACGTCATTGGCAGACTGATTGGTTACAGAGTTATTATTGTCATTGGTTGACTGACTGGTCGTCGTTGAATTATTATTGGTAGACTTATTGGTAGACTTATTGGTTTCTGTTTTGCTACCGATTGCCTCAGAAAACATTTTCTTTAAACGTTCTACTTCTGAAAGTCTTTCATTCGATTGATTGGTTTCATTACGAATTTCTTCGCGGCGGGATTCTTGAGATTTGAATATGCTCCCAAGAACTCCGCTCTGCGGCGTCAATCCTTTCTTGAATCCGCCCATGAATTCGCTGCCAGCGTTTTTGAAACCTTCTCTGAATCCTTTAGTTGGCGTGCCTTCTCTTCCAGGTTCTTTTGAGTTTCCAAACAATTCTTGTTTCAGACGATTGACGAATGTGTCGTCTTTACCTTCTAGTGTTAAACCTTCTGCCTTGAAGCGTTCGCCTAGAGCTTGCTGTTGTAACTCTTTACCAATTTCACCAAGTTGTCCTGGACCACCACTTTCGCTTCTAGCAATCATTTTTGATGCAAGGTCATTGATGTCTTTGAGTGATTTCTTAAACTCGTCGACCGTCTTGAATTGCAATTTTGTAATTGCATCCAACGTATCCTCCATGAGTTTCTTGTCTTGGGATTCCATTGTGCGGATTACATCAGATGTATTCCTTTCGATAGATTGAATAAAACTATTTACCAATCTTGCAGATGCTTCCTTATCAGCAGGTCTATTCTTATTAAGATCTAGAACCTTGCGAACTTCAGAGAACAATTTGTCCTTTTCTTCAGATTGCATTGGTTTTTCACCAGAACTCGAAGTGTTCTTGGCGGTTTCTATTACCCTCGCAAATCTTTCTGATGCGGACTTGGTTTCCATTATTGTTGCTGCCTTTGCTTATCTGCTTTTTCTTTTAAGTGCATTGCCAATAAACCAACATAAACTTCCCTTTCCCAAGGAATCATATTTTCAAGTTCACTTAACGAATATTTATGTTCGTGCATTAAAATAAAGTTGGTCTTATAATGATTCCTCATGTTGTCATGAGAAAGGGTTATTCGAAAAAACTTTCTACACCGTCGAGGAAAATTACATTATTTGTTGAACAGTTCGAGCAATCGTACTCAATCTTATGTTCGACTCTGGGCATAGAAAGAAAGAATTCTGTAATCTTCTTAAACTGTGAAGAGGTTAGATTGTCAACAAATTGCTCTACGTCTTTTCGTTGAATATCTTTAGTTGTGAAGACTTCATCTGTAGTGTAGACACTATCGATGCAAGAAACTACTAAATCATATGTTACGGAATCGCCTCCCATATCGATCGAAGTTGGATACCGCATAATAACCCCAAGACCGTTTCCGAAATCGATTTTATTTGTATGACCCTCGGTAATCGTGGGTTTAATTGTTGTCAAGTCAAGTTCCGCTGCAGTCTTATGACCGCACTCACCACATACCAAATTAAACTCGGTAATCTGACCAATAGATTCAGAGCGAAGTTTAATGAAGATATTTTGGAGTTCAAAGAACGGGAGATCTTTGCCTACCAATTTACCGAAACTACAAACGTCGACAATTTCTTGCATCACGTTTAACATTTCAGATTGATCTTCAGATTCTGATGCCATGATCAGCAACTTTTCTTCTCTCACTAAGAATGGTCTGAATTTAACTCGCTCTTTACTTCCAATCATTTCAACGTAAAACGTTGGTGTTTCCATAACAGGTAACATAATATTCTCCTAATAATTTATCCGAGGGGTTGCCCTCTGTCCGCATATGTATCGCCAGCCAGTCCACCAAGCACATTTTCCATTCTTGATCCGACATTTTGCTGCAGTCTCCAATTTCTAAATGTAAAGGTTATTGGCAGTCTAACGAATTGTGTATTGGACCATGCTAATGAAACAGGTGCCATTGCTCTAGGCCATGCTTCTTCCATGATCCATGTTTGTGTTACTTGGTCGTTTTGATCCAGTGAATTTAAAACGATTTGACACGTATAATCCTCATAATATCCAACATATCGTTTCTCAGGATTTACGATCTTGCGCATCCATGTGTCGAAGTATTTCTTTACTTTCCAGTCTTTATCACAAAGGAAAGTAAATGTTGCAGATTCGCCAGTATAGTCTAGAAAAGTTGCTCGATTCTCGACACGGTTATTATACTTGAATGGTTTTGAACCCATCACTAATCCAGGAAAGATTGCTTCTTCGCACATTAGTGATGTATAAGCAGTGTTATTATTTTCGGGAGTGTTTTTCTGTCCCAGAAGAAATTCTGATGCTTCTGGAACTCCAGGAATATTTAGAAGTGCATTGGTAATGCTATTTTCCAAACCATTCATACATTTCGGTGTGCCGAGAATTACTTCGAATCTGTGTGAACGTGCTAAGTCCTTTGCACCCACTTCTGCGAGAAATTCTTGTATCCCGTTGCCTGCCGCTGCCATTAGTATTTACTCCTCGAGTCTCTGAATACTTCTTCTTTTGTTTTTTTCTGGAATGCTTCAAGGGGTAAAAATATGGCACTTTTCCAGTCGATGGGATTTATCTTCATAAATCTTGATTGCACATGAGTTGTCAAATAATGCTTGATGCAAGGTTTAACCTCATTTGCAGTGCTAATGCTCTGTAACATTTGATACGACATTTGAATTTTGGTAGTGGGACTAAATGTTTTTGAATTTGTGTAATCAAGCAACTCGCCTAGAATCTTTCCTCTTACCAGATATGGTGCGTAGTGCAGATTGATACCATAAAACCCTCCAGGTGCTGGACCGAATGGCAGCACTAACGGGAAGGCATCATAGAATGGTAATTCGTTTTTCCATTTTGGATCGTAATAGTACATATACATCGAACCGATTTCGATGTTTGACTTTAGTTCTCCAATATCAGATTGCATTGCTGTATTCGGCGATAAACTCGCGCCGACTAATTTTTGAGCATTGCGCATATACCACCAGATAGACTTTTGTCCATCCCCAGCTTTAGCACGAAGGTTTTCGAAAGGATTTGCCATAATAACTATTTATTCGTTATTCCCAATTCTTTTTCAGTTAATATCAGGAATTTCCATTTTCTATCTAAACAGAATTCAGTTGCTGCTTTCCACTTTGCTTGATTCACACCCCAATTCATTACTTCTTGGAGAAACTGTTTTGTTCTTCGTTTTGGGATTTTGGGTTCCTGCGTAAACTTAGCAGGTTTAATTTCTATCAAGTAACGTTGATCATTGACTTTAATATAGAAGTCGACGAAGTATCTATGGACTCTTCCATCAACAGGAGATCTATATGGTATTGCAAGTTCTTCTGACCCCCACTCCGAAACATTATCATTCGCATCACACCATTTCATAAACTTTAGTTCGTAACTAGAACGGAAGATGATGTTGCTCGGATCCCCAATATACTTATTGGGTTTCTGTATATTATATCTGCCTTTGAGTGAATCTTTTGAATAAACCATATAAATATAAGAAAATACCAATCTAAGGGATATTTATTCGTGTCGCAAATCAAATTCACGCCAACCGATAAAGCGCGAGAGGCACATGTTCAAAAATATGGAATCGATAGTGGCAGTGCGCTTCGGTATCCACTTGATGTAGAAACGCAATCCCCGCATTATGTTGTCTTTTATCCATTGGTAAGAGAAGGTTCTCGTCTTGGTGAATCGTTCAAGAACAATGGTGGACAGGTCTTTGATAAAAGTCAGCAAAATACACAACAACCAAAAAAGGCAACTGCTCAAACTGCTGCTCTAGGTGCAGGTATTGGTGCTGGTCTTGGCATCGCAGAACAGTTGACTAATGGTGGCGGTAAAAATGCTGGTGGCGTTAGTCTTTTGGGTCGCCTTGGTAGCGTTGCAGCAAAAACTTTAGGTGGTGGACTTGTTGGTGGTGCCATCGGAGCATTGTCAGGTAATCAGGAACTATATACAGGTGCTGGTGCCATTGCTCTACAGATGCCTGAAAATAAAATGTCTGCAGGATATCGAGCAACGTGGAAAGAAGGTGAAATGGGCACATTGCTCGGTGCGATCGGTGCTGGTAACCAGTCTCTCTTGGGTGCAATGAATCCACTAAGTACAGATAACATGAAACTGGCATTACGTTCTGGTGGTAAAATTTCTAAAGTTTTAAGCGACAATGCGCTTGATGTTAATAAAGTACTAGAATCTACAACTAAAACTGTGACTAACCCATACAAAGAACAATTCTTCAAATCGATGAGTAATAGATCTTTTATATTCGAATATAATTTTGCCCCAAGAAGTGAAGCAGAAGCAAAGGCGATTTTTAATCGCACAACTGGCGGAAAGGGGGATAGTATGGGAATCATTCAAAAGTTTGCATATCATATGCATCCAGAACTCAAAGACTCTGGATACTTCTTCAACTATCCTTCAGAATTTACCATTGTATATTATCATGCAGGAAAAGAAAACCAATTTGTTCGCAAAATTTCCACTTGCGTTCTTACTAATATGACAATAGATTATGGAAGTGATACTGGATTTACTACATTCGATAATGGTATGCCAACCCATGCGACTATGCGTCTAGAATTCTTAGAACTAGAACTAATGACTGCACAAAGAGTCAATCAAGGATATTAAGATGTATTTTAGACAATTTCCAGTATTAAGAGGAAAGTTCGATGGCACCTATAAGGGCATCACAGATATTTTTCTTCGTGTAGCACCAAAAACTCCTATTAAAAATGTGGACTTTTTAGAAACAACTTACATTGAAAATGGAGAAACTCCAGAATTGCTCGCATATAAAATGTATGGAAGAGAAGATTATCATTGGGTTCTACTACTGACAAACAATATCGTTGATGTTCGCGAAGAATGGCCAAGAAAAGATAAAGATCTTTATTCGTATTGCGTAGAAAAATACGGTGAGAATAATATATACCAAGCAGTGCATCATTACAGGACTACAGATATGCTTGCATCACAAGGTGTCCCACAAGGGATTATTGTTGATTATAATTCGGCAAAAGTTCTATCGGGCGAACATGAACCAGTTTCGAACTGGGACTATGAAGTCGAGTTAAATGAGCAGAAGCGACAAATAAAGTATATTCCAAAGAATTTAATTGGTAAGTTTGTTTCGGAATTCCAAAGATTAATTAGAGTATAATATGTCGGATCCAAAATCAAAACAGTTATCAAATCCAGGTGACGTTTCTTTTAAGACTGTTGAGATTCAAAGTGTCAACGGCCAGGTTCTTGACATCAAAAATTTTATTGTCGAACTTAACATCTATGAGGATATATTTTCCAATGCACTACAGGGTGTTTTGATTGTTGTAGACTCGAAAGAACTTCTTTCTGGATTACCTCTCGTTGGAGACGAACTTTTAAATCTTTGGATCCAAACTCCATCTTTTGGTGATGAATATGGTGAAAGTATCAAAAAGACATTTTCAATTTATTCGATTAAGAATAGAATGCTGAATGCCGACCGTGAACAAATGTATGCATTATATTTCTGTTCCATGGAAGCAGTCAGTGATAATATTACTCAAGTAAGTAAAAAGTACGAGGGTACTACCGACGAAATCGCAGATAAACTTTATACTGATTATCTAAAGCAAAAACGTTGCTTTGGTGGAATCGATAATGAAGATGAAACTCCGATGGTCATCGCAGATACTCCACACGAGGGTAAAATTGCATTCGTTGCAAATATGTGGTCACCATTCCGTTGCCTCAATTATGTAGCGCAAAGATCTATCGGTGCAAAACAAAAATCGCCGAGTTTCTTGTTCTATGAAACTACTAGACAATTCTATTTTACTTCTATTGACAATTTGATTAAGAGTCAATTAGACGATAGTTCTGTATTTGCTGAGTATGTATATTTACAAAAACCTGTCAATCCTGAAACAAATTTGACTGGTGGAATAACTTTTGATACTTCCAAACCAGGATTGGACAAAGGTTTCAACACTGTATCCGATATTCGATTTAATGAACAAGTAGATATTCTAAAGTCACAGGATCAAGGAAGATTCGCCAGCACCACAACGGTTTTCGATATTATGATTAAAGAAGCGACAAACGCACCACACGATTATTCATATTCATATCCTGATATTATTCATATGGAAAATTACCGTATTGAAAATGGTAAAGCAACATTTGATGAAGCATCCAAAGATAATATGACATATCCTGCCAACGTAACTCGTTCAGCATTGTCTAAACGTTTCTTCCGTCCTGTGCATAGAAAGGTTCTTACTACTAGTGACGATGAATTACTAGACTATGCACCAGATAAATGGTTAGGAATGCGACAAAGCGTTCTTGAAGATATTTCTGGATTGCGTATGCATATTACAGTTCCTGGAAGAACTGATGCTGAAGTTGGTAAGATTATCAACTTTAAATATCCCAAGGTTGGAGATAGTGCAGATAAATCTGATCCAAAAAACCATTGGGATCCGTTTCTTTCTGGTGTCTGGATGATTACTGCGATTCACCATAAGATGACTCCAGTAGCACATAATATGATTTTGGAAATTGCCAAGGATTCGTTCCATACAGCGTTCCAAGAAATCACACGCGCACCCGCACCAACTCCTCCTGCGGCAGATGATACGCAAGGATTGGAAGAACAAAATGGCACATCTCCGTCATCTCCTGGACCAGTCAATAAAGCAGGATGGACACATCCTACAGGCGGTAAGGGTGTAGTTAACAGTAAGAGTGGACCAAGAATACATCCTGTTACTGGTAAACCAAAAATTCACGAAGGGTTTGATGTTAAACTTCCTCTTGGTTCTCCAATTTTTGCTGCAAAAGATGGCACGGTTACAAGATCTTATGTCAGCGATTCATATGGAGAGGCCATTTATATAGATCATGGCGGCGGGTATGAAACAAGATATGCACATGGTAAGAAGGGAACTAGAACAGTTTCTGTGGGGCAGAAAGTTAAGGCAGGACAACAAATTATGCAATGTGATAGCACAGGTAGATCAACTGGACACCACTTACACTTCGAAATTCGTTTGCATGGTAAGTACCAAGATCCTTCTTCATATTTTTCATGAGATAAAAATGGCAGATAATTTCTTTTCAAATAATGATTCAAACTTTTATTGGTTCTTCGGATGTGTTGAAGATCGTGGAGATCCTATGCGTATTGGTCGCGTAAGATTGCGAATTCTTGGTTATCACACAGATGATAAAGAACAGTTACCGACTGACGACCTTCCTTGGGCGATGCCAATTATGCCTGCGAATAGTGCCAGTACTTCTGGTATTGGTTGGTCGCCAACTGGTCCAGTAGAAGGCACTTGGGTCTGGGGATTCTTCATGGACGGTGCAGAAGGTCAACAACCTGCATTTGTCGGGACAATTAATGCTGTTCCTGAGAGCAATGGCAGCGGCGGTGGGGGTGACGGATCAGGTAACTCTCCTACCTCTGGGGGTAGTGATGGCAAAGGTGGTGGATCTGCGGTTGATCCTGCCGAACTTGAAAAACTCAAAAATTGTAATTGCACCACTTTAGCAAAATCTCAGATGGCTAAAGGTAATAAAGCAAATATGCAAGCGATTATTAAGGCAGGTCAAGACGCTGGTTGGCCGACTAAAGCGATTGCAGGATTACTTGCCATAGCAGGGATTGAGTGCGGTTTCGTTCCTCAATCTGAGGGGACTCGATATACAAAACCCGACGTTTTGAAGAAAAGTTTCAGTGCTGTTAGTAAAAATAAAAATCCTGATGCATATGCACGTGCTCTAGTTGCAGCAGGAAGTGTTGCTACTGCAAATGCTATTTACGGCGGCCGCTACGGCAATCAACCATGCATTCCTGAAGTTACTACGGCACCATTGGATGGTTACAAATATCGCGGAAGAGGGTTCAATCAATTAACATTTAAAGACAATTATCGAACCGTAGGAAGGGCGATTGGTATGGGCGACCAGTTGGTAGCAAACCCTGATCTGGTAAATACTGTCCCAGTTGCAGCAAAAGTTTTAATTCAATTTTATTATTCTGCGGGGTTAAAAAAATCACAATTGAATGAAGATGGAATTGCTGCGAGGTTGATTAGATTGACAGGCAATGATATGAGGGGCGGTAAGGGTCCAACTAGTCATGAGCAAAAACAAGCATTATATAAGTGCTTCATGGAAAACTTTGAAAAGAATGGGAAACTTATCTAATGCTGGATATTCTACGCGATCAAGATTTATCTAAAATTCTAGATAATACCAAAATAAGCAAGGTTCTTTCTGAGACCGAAATCAAGCAATTGATGGGATCCATCGCACAAGATGTTGGTGGCGGGGCACACTCTACAATTTCGGATAGTGGTAAAGTTGGGGCATATGGTTTTAATCTCGAAGCATTACAAACTGTTGGTGCAGTTGCGCCTAATGCTATTGAAAAAACACTAGAGAATATCAAAAAAAATGTTCCTGATATTTCAGTACTGACGAAGAAAACTTGGGTTAGAGCGCAGGCATCCGATTCTCTCGCGAAGTTTGGTCTTGGTGGATTGATTGGTAAAAATCTCGGTAAAAACTTTGCGCTTGATGCTCTCAATAAATTGGGACTTCCGATTCCAACGAACATTGGTAACGTTGGTAATAATCTAAACTTCGCTGCTCTCGCGGATCCTAAAATCTGGACTGCAAAAACTGGCAGCGCTGCAGAAACTGCAAACAGGGTTGTTAATGAGGCAAATGGTTCTGTCGGCACGGCAGTTTCTTCTGTTAAAACTACTCTTTCTAGAGAGGTTTCTGGTCTTACAACTAAGATTGCAGTAGTAGGAACACCAACAAACTCAAATGAAGTATTAAGTACTACAAATAAAATGGTCAAGACCATAACAAAAACACTTACTTCTTCTGCTGTAAACTCTGCTACTGCATTAATTACTAATTCAGTTAAACTTCCATCTGCGACTAGGGTTTCATTTGATTCAGTTTCCAAAGAAATTGACAGAAAAACATCTGCAGTAAATGAAGCAATTGATGTTTCTTTTGATCCATTCAGAATATCACCTTCTATTGAAAACCTAACAAGTGCAGTTTCTTCGGTTACTTCTTTGGTTAACACGCACGAAAAAGAAATTACAGAAATTATTGATACTGCTCACATTGGACAGATTACTAATCTTGGCGGTGGTGGTGGTGGATTTTTAAACGATCCATCTGCACAAAACAATGCGATGGTTTCTTTACTCGATAGAAATATCAAATCCCTTCTTTCTTCCAAGGCAATTTCAGCAGACTCCCCGAAAGATATTATCTTGGGAATGTTGTCGGTTGCTAACGGTCAAGGAATCGACACTGCGATTAAGTTTGCTAATGGTTTGATTAAGACTAGTTCTAATGGAAAAACTTCTAAAGATTACTTTGGGGTTGGATTTGCTGCAAACAAATTGTTTGATGAAATACTCTCGGTAAAACCTGGATCACCAACAATCTCTGCACCCAATCCCGCAGAACTTATACAAGCGAAACCAACTGTTGCAAATCAACCCACAAACGAGGGACTAAGGAATACTGATCCGACAAAGGGATATAAAGATCCAAATAATGTCTATCCCAAGAAAGAATATCTCGAAGCAGGTAACGGTGATGTTAATGCGCTTGCTGTTGGTAAAAATCCAGGAGAAACTAAAGCACTACCACAGGATCAAACGATCCACGGTCAACATGATGCACAAAGAACTACTTCGAAACCTATTGCTGGTCGAACAGGAGAATCTGTCTCTCAACCGAAGTCTGCCTTTGCTGCAGAGTATCCATACAACCATACTTACCAGAGTGAATCTGGGCACACTATGGAATTTGATGACACGCCGAATGCAGAACGTGTATCTCTAAATCATAAATCAGGCACGTTCCAAGAAATGCGACCAGATGGTTCGCAGGTAAATAAAATTATCGGCGACGGTTATACGGTTATCGATCGCAATGGTGTTATTACGATCGAAGGCAAGGCAAATGTTCACGTTGGTGGCAGTTGTAATATCTATGTAGCAAACAACTGTAATCTTACAGTCGGTGGTAATACGAATATCGATACACACGGAAACGTTGACTGGAAAGTCGGTGGCAACATGAACCTTGCTGTCAAAGGAACCTTTGCTACTCGCGTCGATGGTGATTATTCAATGGATGTCAATGGTAATATTGACTCTGCCACGTCAGGTTCTTGGCGTCTTGGATCTGCGACAAGCGTGGACATTCTGTCCAACAACAAGATTAATATTGATGCTACCTCTGATATTAACATCAAGTCAGATGCGAAGGCGAACGTTTACGGTGCAGAGACAAACATCAAGGCATCTGGTAAGACAAATATCCAAGCAGGTTCTACAATGAACGTCAAGGGTGGTGGCGCTACCAATGTAGATGGCGCAGTTATCACAGTTAATCCTGGAAGTGCAGGTTCTGCGGTGACAGCATCCGATGGAACTCCTCCTGATATTACAATCGTCGCAGATCCAGTTTCACCAATGACTCCAAGTGAACCTGAATTTGTTGGAGGTGGCGGTGGTGTCTCGCCAGAAGAAACAAAGGGTATGGATTACGACGGTGAAGATGGCATTGCAGATAGAAATGCTGCGGGCATTGAAGATGGCGCGACTCCTGGAGAAGATGGTTCGAGTAGTCCAGAAAGTGGAAAAGTTGCACCTACTGCATGTAATGTAACTAAGACTGGAACCAAACTTCCAGATATTAATATTTCAAATGGCGTAAATTATGGGATGAAAATCTCTGATAAATTTACCTTAAAAGATGTAATGGTCAAGGGTAAGTTGAGAGCGTATGGCGGATTCAGTAAAGCAGATATGATTGCAAACATGCGTTGTTTGGCAGTAAACTGCTTAGATCCAATCAGAACTAAGTTCCCTGGAATGTATTTCACATCAGGATTCCGAGATTATATTCCATCTGGAGGATCAACAACCTCGCAGCATATGCTCGGACAAGCAGTTGATATGAAATTCAACGGTATGAGTAAGGCGAAATATCACGACGAGATTGTGCAGTGGATTATCAAAAACGTTCCTTACGATCAAGTTCTTTTAGAATATCTACCTTCTGGTGGACACTGGATTCATATCTCATTTAAACAATCTGGGAATCGATACCAACACTTTACCATGTATAATCACAAACGTGTTTCGGCAAATGGATCGTTTAAAAAATACTAAAAGGCATATAAATAAGTATTATGAAGACAGTCAGAATATACAAAGATTTAGATCTTTCCTTTACTCCGCATCCTGGAACGGGTGACTTGGGAATGAAGTTTGATATCAATTCAGTTAAGCAATCGCTTAGAATATTATTGTTGACTGCGAACGGTGAAAGACCGTTTAACTATCTTATTGGTTCGCCGATTTATATGATGTTGTTTGAACCTATGGATCTCGTTACTGCAAACATGTTGGAGGCACAAATTACGCTTCTGATCACTCAGTTCGAACCTAGATGTAAACTTGAATTGGTTGAGGTGTCACCAAATTTTGACCTTAATCAATATGACATAACCATCAGTTTCTATGTAGTCGGCAATCCCGAACCAATTACATATTCAACATTCTTAAAGAGAGCTCGCTAAATGGCAGAACTTAGAGTAACAGAACTTGATTTCCACGGAATCAAGCAAAACCTGAAAGAATATCTTGCTTCACAGGATGAATTTTCAGATTATAATTTCGAGGGATCTGCAATGTCAGTCCTGCTCGATGTTCTTGCATATAATACACACTACAATGCTACTCTTGCGCATCTTCTTGCTAATGAAATGTTCCTTGATAGTGCGCTGAAGAGATCTTCTGTTGTTTCTATTGCAAAGACAATGGGGTATTTACCAAATTCTCAGACTTGTGCAAGGGCAGAAATCGCACTAGAAGTAGTCGCACCAGCGAACTATGTCCCAGATTCTCTCACGTTATCTAAAAACGCTTCGTTTACTGCTACAGGAATTCCTTCTGAGTTAGCACCAAGTGGTGTATATTCGTTTAAACCTGATGACGATTATACTGTTACGGTATCGGATCAAACTGGATCGATAAAAACATTTACGTTCGGAGGCATAAAACTAATCGAAGGCAATAGAGTTGCCAATACATTCTTTGTAGATAGCACAACCCTGTCTGGTCCATTCATCATCCCAAACAAAAGTGTTGATATTACCACGGTTAAGGTTTCTGTTCAAAATCCGAGTGTCGATATAACTACAACTTTCAATTATTCAGATACATATCTCAACATCGATAAAGATAGTAATGTATTCTGGGTCGAAATGGGGTATGACGGATTATACCAAATTGTATTTGGCGATAACATTTTAGGGAAACAATTAGAATACGGTGACATCGTTACTGTTGAATATTTTGTTGGTTCTGCTGATGGTGCAAATAATCTAACCAATTTTTCTTTGAATAATGTTCTAACGGGATCGACAGAAACTAAAACAATAGAAGTCATTACACGTGCTTCTCGTGGTGCGCAAGCAGAGAGCATTGATAGTATTAAATTCAATGCACCAAAATTCAATACGACCAGAGATCGTGCAGTAACCTCTGATGACTACGCGACTCTGATTAAGAGAAATTTCCCTGGAATTAATTCTATCAGTGTTTGGGGTGGAGAAATTAATGATCCACCCATTTATGGTAGAGTGTTTATTTGTTTAGATCCAGTTGCTGGTACTGTTATTACAGAATCAGATAAGGATACAATCGCACGAGATATTATTGCGCCAAAGAGTGTAGTTTCCATTCAACCTTTTTTTGTCGATCCTGAATATACATTCATCAGTGTTAATTTGACGGTTAAATACGAGCAGAAGAAAACTTTCGAAACTTCATCCGAACTTGCAACTAGAGTTAGACAGTCTGTAATCGATCACTTTGATCTTAATGTGAATAAACTTGCACAAAATTTCTACTATTCAAAATTGAGTGCAGAGATCATGGATACTTCTAGTTCGATTATTACGAATAATATTGATCTTACTTTACACAAGCGTTTTACTGGTGTAGTATCAAATCAAATTTCATTCAGATTGGATCCAAATTTCGGACAACCTGTGCAAACAAATAGTTTAATTTCTACGTATTTTAATACGTTGTTAAATAATACCTATTATGATGCATATATGGTTGATGTTCCAGATCAATCCCCACCAGATCCGCTGGGAACTGGAACAATTTACTTGAAGCAAGTTGGGACTGATGTAGTTCTATCTTCCAGTTTCGGAACCATAGATTACGCAACAGGTAAAATACTTATACCTACATGTTATTTCATCTCTTTGTTAGGCGGCGCAAATGCATTTAGAATTTACGTTAAACCGCAAAATGTTACTGCGGATATTACAACTAAAGTTTTGACAAGCACGGTTGAAGAAAATCATACTGGACCAATTATTCCTACAATTTCTAGAAACTCTCTGCTAAAATTAGATCAAGATAGTTCTGCTAATGTCGCTGCTAATATTACTACGGGTCTCCAGGTAACGGTTACAACATAATGAATCTTATTCCACCATCCAAGAAAGTTGTCACTGGGTTTACTATAATCTCAGGCGGGAGTAACTATGTCTCACCGACGATTGACATTGATGGTGGTGGTGGTATTGGTGCATCAGTAGAAGCAACTGTTGTCGACGGTAAAATTACTGCATTGAATATTATCAATCAAGGGTCTGGATTCACCACTCCTCCTACCGTCATCATCGAAGATGACGAAGGAGAAGGTGCATCAATAACTGCAATAATCGGCGATCCTCCATATAAGAATAAACTAGAGTTTCTTATTCAGGAGCAACTTCCTGAATTTGTTCAAAATGAGTATACTGGATTCGTAACCTTTCTAGAAGGTTATTATCGGTTTCTTGATCAATCGGGACAAGTCAACAATTTTCTTTTGAGCGCAAAAGATTATTCTGATGTCGACACTACATTAGAAGCATTCATTGAGCAATTTAGATCGCAATATGCAGTAGACATTCCAAAAAATGTGCTTGTCAATCAACGCAGACTCGTAAAACTGATTCGCGATTTTTATGAATCTAAGGGTGCAGAAGATTCAATCGAACTTCTGTTCAAGATCCTATATGATGAAACGGTAGAATTCTTTTACCCCTCGACACACATCTTAAAAGCATCAGATGGTGTTTGGATTGAAGATGTTATTATTAGAATAATCGAAGGTGATGATGACGTTGATCCATTTACCTTACAAGGTAAGATTTGTAATTTAGTTTATTACGAAAATACTGGCGTTCAGATTTTTCCAAAGACAATCGTAACGACGGTAACTGGCGTAAAGAAACTAGCATACACTCTACCAGCAATTTACGAACTCAATGTATCACTTCCTAAGAATTCTCCTCTAAAAGTTCCAGGTGCAGGTGCAGTTGCAACACTAAACATAACTAGTGGAGTAATCACAAGTGTAACAGTCGTTTCTGGTGGATCAGGGTTTTATGCTGCCCCAGAAATAACTTTAACTGGCACAAATGGATCAGGTGCAGTTCTTCGTGCAAACATTGTAAATGGTGAAGTTGATACGATTACTGTCATCCAAGGTGGATCTGGTTATATTGAAAATGATGATGAGAATGAAGAAGAAAGTATTGAAGTAGTCTTTTCTACAGACTCTATTCGAACGCATATTCATCTGCCATCAGATCCCAATACGATTTATGGTTATGTTATTCGTCAATTATCCACAGTAGAAGTTATTTCCTGTGATGGTGATGGCGTCGATGACGATTGTGGATTCAGAGTCGGACAGATTTATCAAATCGACGAACAAAGTGTTATCGGTCAATACGTAATAGATCCACCGATGTCTGCTGTCACAGACACTCTTATCGATACTATCGATGCAAATCCACTAGAGTATGGAACATATGATGCCGAAAGATTTGCTGATGGTATTAATGATCCATTCTTCAATATTGGTGATGAATATATTAGAGTCAATCGCGATAACAGAGCATCGATTAGAATTTCATCCATTGATGAATCTGGATGCGTTACTGCTGTTACCATCTTCAATACAGGATTCGAGTTCGAGCAGGAACAATTCCAAACAACCATCATATCTCCAAATGGATGTGAAGCAGTTCTTGCATTTACCACTGGTGCCGTTCTCGTAAAGGCAGGTAGATTTAAAGATTCCCGTGGTATGTTGTCGAACATCAACAAACTACAAGACAATTATTATTACCAGAACTATTCCTACGTAATTAAATCTGGCGTGACCTCGAATACATGGTTACCAATAATTAATAAAACTGTGCATCCTGCTGGTATGGCGGTATTTGGTGAATTGCTCATCACACAGACAATCGATATGGTTGATTATATTGGTGTTCTAGAAATCCTAGTGCTCAATGAATTCTTTGGTGACATTACGGTGATCAATGACCAAACTAGATCTGTTGATTTTGAAAAGGTTCTATTAGATAATGTTGATGGACGCAGATCTTCCTATGCTGTGCCTGATTACGTTCCATATGATTATGCATCAGGAGAAACCGATTCTACTAAAGTACACTTCTTCAAGGTTCTTTCTGATCTCGCAATTCTGTCAGATTCAATAGATTTACTTTACGACAAGGGACTCTATGATACCGAAGAAGATGCTACTTCTATGGTCGACTCTTTCGACCGTGTTGTTCAATATTTCAGAGAGTTTAACGATGTTGCAACACCAACCGATTCTTTCGATCGTGTCGTGCAATATTTTAGAGTGTTTGATGAAGGAACTTCTCTAAGCGATTCATTCGATCGTGTAGTTCAATTTGTAAGAGAGTTTAATGAAGAAATATCGTCGACCGATTCTTTTGATCGTGTTGTGCAATATGTCAGAGAGTTTGACGAAGAAACAACTCTGATCGATTCCTTCAGCAGAGTTGTTCAATATGTCAGACTGTTTAATGATGCGTTCTACACCTCTCATACCACTGAAGTCGATTTCAGTAAAACTCTAGTAGAAGATCCAATTTGGGTTACCAGAGATTTCTGGGCGACACCCGAATATAGCGGCACAGAGTTTGCTTGGGATTCCGAAGAAACGATTGAAGTTGCGTTCGGTAAAAATGTTTCAGATTCGTATAGTTCATCTGACGCCATCAATAATTTTGTGTTTGGTAAATCTATCACAGATATTGCCAGCACAACAACAGGAAATCCTGGATTTGTAATTAATAAAGTATTGTCAGAAACTATTTTTGCATCTGATGCTAAATCTATTACAACTGCGTTTCCGACTCTGACGGATTCATTTATTATTTCTGACGATTCTATCATTAGCAATCTTCTAAATAAGACAGAAATTGCTACGACTCTGGATTATTATAATCGGGTATTACAAGTCTCTAAAACAGACGGCACAGAAACCTCAGAAATTATTTTCATCGAAGACGAAATTCCGCATATTGATATGGTTGGAGTGAATGAGAGTTCAAGAATGATTATAAATAAAGGAATCGGGGACATGCTTGGCATAACTGATTCAGGAATTATTAACACTCAAGATTATGTCAATGGTGATTTTGGTTCAGACTTTGTCGGTCAAGCCGTTTATTTTTAACTAGAAGAAGGTAACTCAAATGAATCTCAAAGAAAAAATCGCAGGTGCTACTGGTAAACTTCGCATCGTCGTTCAAGACGAAGTAACGGGCGAAATCAAGCACGATATCGAAACAACAAACCTTGTTGTTGACACTGGTCTTAACTATATTGCATCGCGTATGGTTGGAACTTCAAAGAATGTCATGTCGCACATGGCAGTCGGTTCGAGTAATACTGCTGCAGATGACGAGGATACTAACGTTGGAGCGATGCTCGGTTCGCGTAAGGCGTTGACAAGCGCAACTGCAACTGCTAATGCTGTTGAATATGTTGCGACTTTCGCTGCTGGCGAAGGCACTGGCGCTGTTGTAGAAGCAGGAATTTTCAATGCTTCAACATCAGGTGATATGCTATGTCGCACCGTGTTTGATGTTATCAACAAGGGCGCATCAGACAGCATGACTATCACTTGGACGGTTACTGTATCGTAATATAACATGCCACTTCTTCTAAGATCGCAAGGGCGACAAGAAATAGCAAGAAGCGTTTATCGTGACATTTACAACGAAAACGATTACTACTATTTCTTTGTCTCCCGCACTCTCGAATGGGACGAGAACCCACCTCATGGTGAGGAAAACCCAGAGCAACCTGTTGACTCTGTGGCTTACTCAAACACGTCTCATAGAAACACATTGTTTGTAAAAAGAATAAATGCAAATGATGCGGTCTTAATGGCACCAAGATATAATTGGACACTAGGCACAGTATACGCTCAATATGATGATTTATATGGGCAAACTAATGCGAACGGAAGATTGATTGCACCAGACGGAGGTGCATCATCATTATCGACTGCTAGGTTCTATGTTATAACTGATGAATATAACGTATATAAATGTATCAGTAATGGTAAAAGAGGTGATGCATCCTCTGATCTTCCATCTGCGAGCACAGTCAAACCAACAGGAACAGACACGAATGCGTTTGAAACATCAGACGGTTATATTTGGAAATTTATGTATCGAGTCGAAGCGGGTGATGTTACCAAGTTTTTAACGCCAACACACATTCCAGTTCGTAAGATGTCTGGTTTTGGTGAACCACAATATGACGTAAACGGGTTTGTAGACAGAATTGATGTTACGTTAGGTGGTTTAGGATACTCATCTGCACCGTATGTTCGTATTCAGGGCGACGGTAAATCT